>Ga0185299_10000470_pt1 | contig 108582 bp, 120 predicted proteins | sample PaiPotPPA55metaG_FD_128002 | JGI IMG/M metagenome (GOLD analysis project Ga0185299, IMG submission 128002) | Iron sulfur acid spring bacterial and archeal communities from Banff, Canada, to study Microbial Dark Matter (Phase II) - Paint Pots PPA... ... | reverse complement strand
TTCCATGCGCCGGATCGGCTCCGGCATAGGCTTATGCTCTGAAATCGACATGTGTCGGAGCCCTCATTTGCTCCGACAATCACCTTTCCAGCGGCACACCGAAAGGTGCTCCGGGAACGCCGCTTACGCTCAATCTAGCCCGGGCGCGTTTCTATCACGGGCTGCTCGGCCATCATCTTCAAAAGAGCGGCCCCTCTGATCAGCGGAGGGGCCGGAGGTAGGGGAAAACACGGTCATTCAAAACAGAACCGCCCTCGGTGAGAGGGCGGTCCATTCGCGGCAGAGGGCTTAGGCGGCTATTGCCGTCCAACGTTGTTGAGAGTCTGACCTGACCCAGCCCACGTGCCTGTGGACATGCACTGGCTCAGCCGTTCCTGGCAGTGGTGATTGCACATGCCATGCTGTCGATGCTCACCACCGCTACAGCCGGCTTCGCACTTGGCGCTCAGCGCACTGCACGTCCAACCACCTCCACCGCCGCTTTGGGCTCGTGGTTGGGCATAATTTCCGGGTTGCTGCGCATAAGTTCCGGGTTGCTGGGGATAAGCTGAAGGCTGCTGCGCATAAGCTCCGGCAGCCAAGCTCATCATGAATGCAGAAACTAGCAGAACACGCAACGCATCCTCCCTTTTTTTAAATTGACGTTTCACGGTTTGAACAACACGACCGCAGCAATGGTTGCGGACGAAGCCGCCTCATCCTTCCAGCTGAGCAAACACGTGGGGCGATCGATTCACTAACCAGCGGGCAAACCGAGGACTGGCGCTACCTGCGGCACGCAACGTCCAAAAGCCGGGGGCGGCCGTTACAGCCGCCCCTCACCGCGTTCAGCGGCTCTGTCAGTATTTCTTACACTGAGCGGCGGCGTCTACGGATCAGACCGAAGCCCGCAAGAGCAGTTCCAAAAATGGCGAGTGAAGCAGGCTCTGGTACTGCCTTAGAGGAAAAGAAGTCGCCTTCCGCGAAATCTACGGTACTTGAAATGGTTAAGCTTGTTACTCCTGTTCCAGCCCAACCAAAAAACTGGGCGCCAGCATCTCCCGATACCGACTGCGTGAGGGTCTGCCCAGTATCCAGACCAAGCGTGATGTTGAAAGTGCCGAAAGGATCGGGCTCGATGTACATCCCAAACCCGGAAACCGGCGAAATGGTCCAGTTTTCACTGTGGTAGGAGCCAGTCCCATACGATTCAAGGACCTGTCCCGTATACCCACAGCACCACGTAGCCCAACCAGCTCCGATGCTGGCCGTCTGAAGCGTCTGCGCGAAACCAAGAGAGGTCCCATCGGCTAATGTGGCCGAGTTTACCAAGGTGCCGTTAGGCACTCCTAGGTTCGTTGTTTCAGTAAAAGAACCTACGGCCGCCTGCCACGCTGAAAGGCTGGACTCCATTGTGACGGCTTTCGCTGGATGAGCGTAGCTTAGTAACGCCAGCCCAGCCGCTATCGAAAGAGTTGCGGTAGTCAGTCGCGATGCAAATCTCATTCTTAATCTCCCTCTCTTTCATTTCTGGCTCAACTCTCTCGCAACAACCGTGCCAAGGAAAAATTGCCGATTTTTCAAATAAATAGGTCTCGACATGAACTGATTTGTAAAAATCATCGACAACGACTACGCCTATCTTTGGCGGCAAGGCCGGATCATTAAAGCGGCCCCTAGAAGTCCGAACAGGGTCTACGACATGGTTAATAAATGGTTAATAACTAGTAGTATGACCGTGACCGATGACTGGGAATATCGATCAGGTTGGAGCTGAATTACGTCGCAACGGCGCTGGTCGACGGAAGAAAAAGGCGCGGAGAACCCCGCCCTTCGCCGGGGATCAAGCCGCAGCTCGCGCAGCTGGTCAAAGAGGCGCCCGCCGGCGACGACTGGCTGCACGAGCTCAAATTCGATGGCTACCGCATGCATGCGCGGCTCGACCGCGGCCGCGTGCAGCTGCTGACGCGCAACGGGCTCGACTGGACCCGCAAATACCCGACGGTCGCCGATGCGCTGCAAAAGCTGGCGCCGTCGCAAGCCTATCTCGACGGCGAATTGTGCGGGCTGCGGCCGGACGGCACCCCCTCGTTCGAGATCGTGCAGAACGCATCGCAGCCGGGCAACGCCGCGGCGCTCGTCTTTTTCCTGTTCGATCTGCTGTATCTCGACGGCATGGATCTGATGCAGGTCCCGCTTATCGAGCGCAAGGCGCAGCTCGCCGATCTACTGACCGGCGCCCCGTCACCGCTGCAATACAGCGACCATGAACAGGGCCGCGGCCCGGCGTTTTACCGGCTGGCGTGCGAGCGCGGCTTGGAGGGCATCGTATCGAAACGCGCCGACGCGCCCTATGTGCCGGGCGACCGCGGGTTGTGGCGAAAGACCAAATGCCTCGGGCAGGACGAGTTTATCGTCGTCGGTTGGAGCGAGCCGGAAGGCAACCGACCGTATCTCGGTTCGCTGCTGCTCGGCTACTATGACGATCGCGGCCGGCTCCACTATGCCGGCCGCGCCGGCGCTGGCATCAGCGATGCCGAGCTGGAACACCTCTGGCGTCGGCTGCAGCCGCTCGCGATCGACAAGATGCCATTGGCCGAGCTACCGCCGAAAACCAGTCATTTCGGATCGCCGCTGCGGCTGTCCCGCGTGCATTGGGTGCGGCCAGAGCTCGTCGTCGCGGTGAAGTACCTGACCTGGACCGAGCAAGGGCTTTTGCGCCAGGTGATCTATCAGGGTATCCGCGAGGACAAACCGGCGCGCGAGGTGCGGCGCCCATCAGTCGGCTGGGAGTAACGTTGATCGCGGCATCGCCCGCGATCAGCGACGCGCCGTGGCCGGCTTCGGCTGAAATTTCGGTAGTGTCCTAATTTGCCCTTAGGTCTGCGGTGAGCCGCTTTTCTCCAGTGCAGCATGCGACAAGATCGTTGCCAGAAATTTGGGCTCCGCGACCATCGGATATTGCGACGTTGATGTAGTAGCCCTCAGAAAGCAACGCGCATGCATGCGCCAGCGCTTGCTCCAAGGTGAAGCCTCCCGGCTGTGTTCCGGTATCGACGCCAGCCGGGACAGTTCCGTGCGTCACGATGTAGGCCATCATTGCCTCCTAGCTCGACCTGCGCTCGACCAACTCGTCGAGCGACCACAGAACACTAGCGAAATTTCCACCAGCGCCGCCACCCGCGCGCCCGTGGCTGGGCTTGTTCCGATTTGCATGGGGCTCCAGACCCTCCGCGTCGACATGCACCTATGCGCGCCGCGGCGGCTTGTGGGAGGAAGCGTTGGGGGAGCATGATGGCCGCGGGTGTGGAAACCCGGACCTGAGCAGGCGAGGCTGCCCGTTGCCCGAGGCAACCGCCTGAACCGCGCGCCGCATCAAAGAGCGGCCCGCAAGACGACGGCTTGGCGGCCGTCCGTCAACCGGCAAGCTATGCCGGGAGGCGGGCGCCATACAAGACCTTCGGGGAAAACGACCCGACCTGTCTCAGGCAGGTTTCCAACCTCCCGGCGCCACGGCCGCACCGTGGCAACGGCTGTGGAAGGCCGAAACCTGAGAGCAAATCCCCATGTCGACACTTAGCGAAACCGAAGATCGTGACCCGTTTGCCGCCGGCGGCTGGAGCGGGAAAACCGCAACCGACCCCGCGCCGAATTGCGCGGGCGAGTGCGCCGAGACCGGCGTAGGCATGGCCGCGCAGCCGGAGGTCATCATCCCGGCTGTAGATCCCCCCAACAGGAGTGAGACCATGCCAGACGGAAACAATATTGCCACCCGCCCGCACAAGCTGACTGCCGAAAATCCGGTGCTGGCGAAGGCCGAACCGCGATCCGACCAGCGCATCATCGAGCTGTTTCGCGAGTGGCAGGAGGCCTGGACCGCCGCCGGTATCAATATAGGTCCCGACGGGATCGATGACGGCAACGCCAACCCCGAAGCCATGGAACACGTCAGCGAGATCGAGCACGCTATCCAGGAGATCCCCGCGGCCGGTCCGGTCGGAATGGCAATCAAGGCGTACATGCTGGCCTTCGTGCTCCGAGGGGCCTGCGCAGGTTCCGGAGCCTTCGGGATCGGCGGCTTTTCTGACAGCGAATACAGCCCCAGCGGTTGGCTATGTGACGAGGAGGGTTGGCTTAAGACCCTGCTCGAGGACGCAATGCGGTTTTGCCCGGAGCTGGCGCCGTTCACCGCCTCGGTCGTCGGCGCGCCGTCAACGCTGCCCGTGGCGGCCGAAGTCGCGGCAGGGATCGACGCGCCGATCGCTCCACGCGCCGAGCCCCGCCCCGATGTGGAACGGCGGCTCTATCCGCCGCTGCCGGGCGGCCAAAGGTTGCAACGTCTGTTCGACGATTGGGTGATCGAGACAACCGGTTCGCCGCCAGACCAGCTCTCGGACGACGAGCACCATCGCGCATGTGCTCGCTTCGCCGCCGGCGCGCACGTCGGGCTCGACACCCGGCCCCATGCGCCAGAACAGCAACAACAGCCGGTACAGGGCGAGCAGGACGACGAGGAAGAGGATGACGATCCGGAGCTGGTGCAGCGACGGCAGCTTCCGCTTAGCGAGGTCGCGATCGCCGCCGGCGCGGACACAGAGATCGGGCAACTCTTTCAGCAGTGGATCGAAGCCGAACAACGCTATAACCGGCTGCGGTCGGACACGCCCGAATCCGAGGCGGCGCAAGACGAGGCGTGCGATTTGATCCATGAATTCGCGATGACGCCCGCCAAAGGATGGCTGGGCGTAGGGCTCAAGGCGTACGCGCTGGTGCAGCTCGAGATCGGCGGCGGGCCAGTGACGGTCGACCCCTTGTTCTACCCGCCGGGGTCGTGGTCAGAAGCGGCAATGTGCTCGGGGCTTGACGGCGCGTTGCAGAAAGGCCTCGCGCTCGACCTCCGCCGCCTGGTGCCCGGGTTGTCACCGCTGATCGCGCCGGAGGCGGCTGCCTGCTGACCCACCGGCTCCGGAGGAAAAGGAAGCCCCGCTGGCGCCGGCGGGGCTTTTTCTTTGAAGGGCAATCGAGGGTTTTAATTTCAGCGGCGTCCAATCAGGGGGAGGGCGCTCGCGATGCTCAAATCGTTATTCCCGATCGTCATCTGCTCGTCGTCGATTGGAGCGATCGATTCTCCGGAGCGGCTCGCGAAAAAGCGACGCAGGATGGCCGTAACTACTTGGAAATCAGCATATTTGCGTCATCCAGCCCCATTTTGGGCTAACCCTTTAGCCGCGCTCGCGCCGCGTCGTGAATGCATGGGCATGACAGATCAGATCATCCGCCTGGGGCCAAATTTGGATCACCCCGAGGGCGTCGATACGGCGACCGCTATTGCGTTTCAGTGCCCCGCGCTCGGGCAGTTGTTGACCCGAATAAGCCGCAAAACCTACCGTGATGAAGGCTCGCGCTGGTCGCCGGCGATTTGGGGCCTCCGTGATGGCAGTTTACCACCCGAATTCGGCGGTGTTTCTGAGCAGTTGAAAGAAGCGGTCGATCGGCTCCTGAATAGATGCCGCGAATTCGACCAATATCCAAAATGTTGCGACGGTGACTCGTGCCAGGCCCTTTCAGGAAATCAGTGCCGTCTAACCAGAGAAATAAAAATCGAGAGCGCAGCCGAGGAGCTGGCAGGAGGTGCCTTCAAGGAGATGGTTGCGCCCGGGTGCGGATATATCCTCAAATACGCGCCGGTTGGGCGTCCGCGCGCTAAATGGCGACCGCTACTGCTGTCGGATCATCAGCTTCGCAATGTTAATGTCCGAACGTCTGTCGCGGATCTGGGAAGTTCGAAAATATGGCTGCGGGTATTTCGGGACGCGAATTCAAAACCGATTGTTCGCAAGCCCAACCGCCGCCGGGGCAGGTCATCCTCTCCAAAGCCCGGAGCGCCGGGCGGCCCACGTGTGATCCTGGAGATCACCAACGAGCCTCCTATAGGGCACCTGCTTTGACCGCAAAAATCGAATAGGGTTCCCCTTCCGGTGCGGTTGAAAAGTATCAATCAACTTGCCACCGGAATTGCCACCGGACCGCGTAGCATAGGACGGAATCAGACGGGACGAGTAAACACGCAACAGCGCACAAAGCCTGAGAAGGCAGGGCGCTCTAACATCAGCCGGCACGCGATGGGATGGCGGTGCGAGAACTCGAAAACCGTTGTCCTCCTTGCGGGGGACCGAGGGTTCGAATCCCTCCCTCTCCGCCAGGACCATCTAAACTCAAGGCTAGGTGCAAGCTCCGCAGGAACACTGGGCTTTTTGGCCTCTATGGTAGTACAATCCGGAGGTACAAAGTGGTCCAGTACATGCCCCAGCCGTTGAAGCATCCCAAGACGAACGTCTACTACTACCGAAAAGTCGTTCCCAAGGGTCTGCGCGACAAGCTCGGACGAACTGAGTTCAGGATCAGTCTCGGCACTAAGGACTTACGGGAAGCGAAGCGTCGGTACCCTGAAAAGGCCGCCGAGGTCGAGGCGAAGCTCGCTCGGGCCGGAGGCGATCCGGTTCATCTGACGCACAAACAAATCGTCGCGATCACCGGCGCTTGGTATCGTCGCATGCTGGACCAGTACGACGACGAACCGGGCAGCCCTGTTGGTTGGGACGAGTGGACGCATCAGCTACGGGATGCTTATCACGAGGGTCGCGTTGCTGAGGTAATTGGGCCAGTCGCCGATGAGCTACTGGATCGTGAAGGAATTTTGATTGATGACGAGAGCCGGGAACGGCTCAACGAAGAGCTATTGGCTAATGCCACCCAGCTCACAAGCACACTCATAAATCGCAGGCGAGGCGATTACAGCCCTGACCCACTTCTCAAAACATTTCCCGAGTGGGAAAGCGTCAAGGCTCTCGGCAACCAAGGCGGCATCGCGAGCATGTCCGGGCTTTTCGAGGCTTGGGCTGCGGAACGGCAGTTCGCTCCTAAAACGCGGTACTCGTGGGAACGCATCATCAGCAAGCTGACGACTTACCTAGGTCATCAGGACGCAACGAGGATCACCGAGCGGGACGTGATCGGGTGGAAGGACGCTCTAGTCGTCTCGGACCTCTCGCCTAAGACCATCGGAAACCACTTGATCGTGATCAAGTCCTTCTTCCGGTGGGCAACAACGAACAAGCGGATTGCGACGAACCCCGCGCGCGATGTCGAATACCGAGCCAAATCCGATCCGGCCAGGGCACGGCAGTCCTACTCGGATGACGATGCGAAACGAATTCTGTTGGCAGCGCGGCAAGAGAAACAACCTCACAAGCGGTGGGTGCCGTGGCTGGCTGCATTCACTGGCGCACGCTGCGATGAGCTGTGCGGTGCAATGGCATCCGACGTGCGTGTCGAGGAGGGTATCAATATCATCAGGATTGACCCGGTAAACCGTGAGGAGGGCGGTAGCGTGAAGAACCGCTCCTCAATCAGAAGCGTGCCGCTGCATCCTGCGCTGATAGCCAACGGATTTCTGGACTATGTGGCGGGGCTACCTAAGCATGGACCGCTGTTTCCGAATGTGACGCCCGACAGGTTCGGCAAGCGGGGAGGCAACGGCTCCAAAACCATTGGGCGCTGGGTTCGCGATAAAGTCGGTATCACCGATACGCGAAAGGCACCTAACCACAGCTGGCGTCACAGGTTCGCCGACCAGTGTAAGAAGGTGGGCATTCCGCGCGAGCTTCGGTTCGCCCTCGAAGGCCACGCCAGCAGTGATGCGGGCGATGCTTACGGGAGCGAGGGCTATCCGCTGCGGCTCCTCGCTGAAGCGATCAGAAGGCTCCCGAACCCGTTAGCACGGGCTGACGAAGAGGTTGCACTGGCAGAACGGGAAACCGGCATACGCCAGACCAGCGCGCCGCTATAGAGCCGCTCTAAAGCCCGTGCAGCACGGGGAAGTTGAAGGGCTACCAGGGTAGCAGGGTAGCTGAAAACGCCTTCCGGCGATCCTGGGGCTTCTACGGCCTTCTATGAGCCTGTTTAGGTGTTGGGTTAGGCCTCGATGGCTCGTTGCTGAATTGGGGGACAGGTTCAAAATCCTTTCCAGTATACCTCCAGTGGCCCTGTAGAGGGTGCCTATCAAGGAAATTAAAGAGGATTGTACTTACCAAGAATACCATTCACTCTAAGGCCCATCATTGTAACCTCAGAACCAAGCAGCCAAATGCGGGTGCGGAGCCAACTCGATCCGAAGATAGGGGATTATCCCGGCGATTTCTCTGTACCTACGTTCGAGGATACCGCGGGCCTCGTTCATCGATCGGATCGGGACTATGAGGCTGTCGTGGACGCTGAGGGAGGGGAGATCATGCTCTCGCATCAGCTCCAACATCGTGCCGATCACGGCCTCGCTCTCCAGGTACATTAGATCGAATGCGGTGAGAGCCTGCGTGGGCCAGTCCTTCAGGATCGGCAGAGCCTCTAGTATTCGGGCAGCGGTCTGCTTGACCGGGTACTGCTTCAGGTCGATGCGCTCCTTGCTGTCTCGTAAATCCTCAGCCACTTGCGTCGGCCACCTTGCATGCCACTTCGTGTGCCCAATGGTCATGGTGACCCACGCTTTGACTACCGACCTCGGCACGCCATCAACGTCGTAGGGGTCTCGCTCAGCGGCGTTGAACGGTATCCGGTTTAAGCCGTGGAGAAGCGTGAGGTATGACGCCCGAATGTCAACCTCAGCGACCGGCTCCCCATCCAACATCATCTCCAACCGCTGAGCCTTCTTCAGCGTCTGGTAGCTGTCGTCACCGGTGCTGTAGAGACGCCCGCCCTTGTCCCAACGGTAGGGTTTTCTGTCCCCCTGATTGAAGATGCGCCGGTAGCCCCGGTGAACGCCCCCTTGGATATTGTGATCGGCCAGGAACCTGTTCAGGTCGTGGACATCTCTCTCGATCTGGTCGGTCTGTGCCGTGCGCTCGAAGGGCAGGGTGCGTCCTTTGAACTTCGCCTGACGCATCCGTGTTGATGACCCCCTGAGCACCAGGGGCTTTGGAGGCAGCATCGGCAGCCGCCGCTCAAAGTGCTCATCGACGGTCTCGGGTGTCAGGCCGTGACTACCCGCGAAGGTGAACAGCTCGGGCCGCGCACGGAAGCGTGTCGCTACACCAGTCCCGGCGATCATCCCATCACCAAAGTCGAAGCGGCGGTAGTGCCCTGGCTGCTTCTCGATGAGGTGTCCCGCCTCGGCTGCTTTCAGGACGCTCTTGAAGTCGGTGTAGGAGACCAGCGCATCCGTGAAGCTCGCTGTCGTCAGCAGGCGGTACGACCAACGCCGAGGGTCGTGCTGTGCCGCCGTCAATAGGTCGGCCACAATTGCTCCCGCTGCCTCGTTGAAGGTCTTCTTACGCTTGCCCCGCCGCTGGTTCTTGCGGTGCGTCTCCAGTGCGGCCAGCGTGTCGCCGAGAGTCTCGCACAAAGCGGCTGCAGTCGGCGTTATGGGGGTGTAATCGAGGCCCATCAAACGGGCCCTTTCGGTGTTACTCCAGTCGATCTGCTCGTTCATGTGTCTTGCGCCTAATCCTCATCTCCGCCGCAGCACGGAGTGGCGATCTCCGGCGCCGGTCTAATTTTCTCTATCACAACATGTATCCCCCACTAGACAATCTTCACTAGATGTTGATCTTGGCGGGTTGTCATTGTGCATCAAGACGTTAGCCCAGCCGATCTGTGGGTGCTCGGCTATTTCCGTTGCCCCAGGTCGATTTGGCCAGTGTGGATGGTCAACCGGTTGGCACAGGGGCTACTGCACGGCCTGCCTCACTCGCCTGTTCGCGGCCTCCCAGTACCCGATAGACGCTGGCTCGCCCGATGTTCAGCCGCTTGGCGATCTCCGTCGCACCAATGCCCTCTGCCTTCAGGGCAAACGCCTGTGCAGTCTTCTCCCGCGCTGTCGGTGCCCGTCCCTTGTACTTGCCCTCGCTCTTTGCCTTGGCAATCCCTTCGCGCTGACGCTCCAGCATCATCTCGCGCTCGAACTGCCCGATGGCCCCGATCATCGTGAGTAGCAGCTTGCCTGTCGCCGTGCTGGTGTCCATGCCGAGGTTGAGGACTTGGAGGTGGGCACCCTTGCGCTTCACCTGCTCTACGATGTCCAGCAGGTGCTGCGTCGAGCGGGCTAGCCGGTCGAGCTTACAGACCACCAGCACGTCGCCTTCACGGATGTACTCCAGGGCGGCTTCAAGCTGGGCGCGAGGGGTAACTGAAGAGACCTGCTCACGGAACACCTTCTCGCACCCTGCTTGGGCTAGCTCGGCAAGCTGGGCCTCGAAGCCCGCTGCTTGGTCTATTGTCGAAGTCCTGGCGTAGCCCACCAACATCACCGCTCTCCGTCCCACAAGGATTAAGCACGTTGTGAGAGGAGTGTCTCAAACATCTGGACCCCATTCCTATGAGTCACATTGACTCACCCTGGCCGACGCCTCGCACGGGCAAGGTCAGTGAGACGATGTCTCCAGGGTTACGAAGGATGGTGAGGTAAATTGGACGGTCGCTGACAACCCGATCAGCATCGGCATGGTTTCTCTGCCGGTCGGCAGCAGGGCAGCATCCCCACGGGGATCGCTGGTTCCATACTGGCCCATGCCCCCTCCCAGAGGCTTCCTCGATGGTCAGGTCTCAAAAAGCCGCTAAAGCTCCTTGTTCTTGTTGTTCGACCACCGGCAGCACTGACTGATCACGCACTTACATCCGCGCCCAGATCATCCGTCCTTGCATTTGCCGTACTGGAACAACGCCAAGATCATCCAAGCGGTGGCCGCCTTTTCCTCGTCGGCGAAACAGCCCAATGTCAGGCCGAAAAACCCCTCGATCACCCAGCCCTTGTCGGGGTTGAAGCGGAACTTTGGATGCCGTGCTAGGGGTACATTGCACCAAGCCCAGAAAAGGCGCGGGAATAAGCCGAGGCTAATCCACCATTCCTCGGTCACGCTGGGCTATTCAAGTCGGAGCCGTGCCAATACCTGCTGTAACTCTGCCGCCCACATGCCGTAGTGGGCCTCGCGATGATGCAACGCGCAAAGGCAGGCGACGTTATCTGGCATGTCTGTGCCGCCATCAGCCAGCGGGCGAATGTGGTGGACCTCACAGTACGTCAAGCCCTCGCCAGTCACGAACACTGGCGATGCACAATCGGGGACCTCGCAGCGAAAATCGGCCCGCCTCTTCGCTATGGCTGCTACCACCGCATCCCTGTCGAAGCCGATGGCCTGCACCGCTCTCGCCCGAGGCTTTGGTTCCCGGTGTGCGGCGCCAGCCTCAAAGAGGGCCATGAGTTGGTCCAATTCCAGGCCGACCAGTCCCTTTATTTCCCGCTCTAAGAGCTGATCGGCAGCCTGGGCTAAGTCAGCCTTTCCGCCGACTTTTCCGCCATCCCACAGCCGATGAAATTCCTTTTCCAATGCTTCGTCTCGGATCGCGGCGGTGGTCGGATCGTAGAACTCAGCCCAGACCTGTCGGTCCTTCATGCTGACGGCGGACATGCCAGCCCGACTGTCACGGGGATCAAGCGCCCTGAAGTTCATGACCTTATTGTAAACTCCCGGTATCGCTCGTCCGATGAGCAGTGCGACGTCGGCCACGGGCGAGCCTGGCAACCTAGATACGGCTTGGTTCCGAGTACGATGATAGGCCCATAATCCGGCGACAGCCTCCGCGTATGTCCAGTCGAGAGAGGTCTTCGCCCAGAGAGCGTTGAGCCGAGCAGCTTCCTCCCCACTGAGCTTGTAATTTGTGCCGTTGGCCATACGCAGGATCAACAAGTCGCGGAGGACCGGATCGTCCTTGAGCCAAGTACGCCGGATCACGGAGCGCCCATCAGCGATCCGCACGATGCGCAGAAGAACGCGATCTGTGGTCTCATCAGCCTCGGTCGGGTCGCGCCAGAACTGGTGCTCAGATGGGTGCTCCTTGATCAGAGCCGGTCGCGTCAGCACCTCTCCTTCGGCAACTATGCCGCTATCGACTTCATTGCCACCACCAATCGCACGCCACAGGAACACCTGATCCCCGGGCCCAATTTCGTTCCGGTACCGGCTTACTATCCAGGCGGTCCGGGTGGGCTGTGTGGCTAAAAAGCCGTCTATGTCGAAGCGGTTAGGGTTGTTCTGGAAAAGCCAACTCCGGGCCACCTTACCCCTCCCCATCTAGCGCGACCGACGTTGTGATCTTGACACGATCCGAACGTGGACAGTCCATGACCGGAGCTGTTACGGCGGGTCTCGCCGCACCTCAGCCGCTGGCTTATCCTCGCGCTCGCCCAGGTACACGATGTGGCGCAGTAACCCGTCTTCGGCCCAGCTCAAATAACTCACCTCCACCACCATTTCTGGCCTGACCCAATGCACCCGCGACAAGACCAGCGGTGATCCGAACCGGCTGCTTCGTGGAGGCGGGACGGCGAGGGGCATGTTGTCCACGGCCAGTGGGGTCGCAGCTTCCGCCACAGCACGATCGCGCGGGCTCCCCAACGGTACCAAACAGTTTTCCTCAGGAACTACGCTAAGGTAAATTCGACCTATACCTTAGAGTAGGTTTCGACCATAATCCCGAAACCGAAGGGTGACCGGAGTTCCTGGTAAGGAGCGCCGAGATAACGCATAGCCGGTGCGATCACGCTACCGGCTACGGCGATCACCGATAGGCGAACACAGGCCGCAGGGAAAACCCGGCAATTTCGGTCTAAGGGAGGAAAATCATGAAGCGCATCCGGACAGCACTCGTCGTAGTTTCCTTACTCACGCTGGGCGAAGCGAACGATGCAGTTCGCGCTGACGACCGAACTGAGGAAAACCCAAGCGTCACCCTCTACACGACTTTTGATAATGGGGATTTCCTCACATGTCATGCCGTAAACGTTAGTGACAAAACCCTGCTGATAACCTTTGGAGTTTTTGACCATTTTGGCCACGCGCTCTCGTGCGCCAGCCCCACCACCTGCACTCGGGGACCGGTCATTCCTACCACTAACCCGACCCCTGAGTTCAGGTCCCTAAGGGCACGACGGTGTCAATAGACATTACCGAACCTCGCGGATCGAACCAGGATGGCTACTGCGCGGCAACAGTATCAGGGACCGGCGACCGTGATGACGTCCGCATAAGTCTCGTTACTAAACAAACCACCACGATCCCCGGCACAGCCATACCTGCCTTCATCACCAGGGTAGTCGAGGGACGTTAGCGCGAAGCGGGGCCGAGCTTCGATAACCCGAATGTCGGCTTTACGGGAGGACACTCAAATGAACATAAAGCGTTTAGCTCGATCGGCAATCGGTACAGGCCTGCTCATGAGCGTAAGTCTCGTCACCGTACAATCCGGATATGCAGACGAGAAGGAGCACGAAAAAACTTGCACCCTGGCTACGCTGAACGGGCGATATTTGTTTGTCGTAAACGGGACCTACTTCCCGCCAGCGGCCGGAGTGACAGTGCAGTCGTTATTTGATCGCACCGGCTCTCGTATCTTCTTTGGAGACGGCACGGGGACAACCATAGCAAGGGAAAGCGTCAACGGGGTGATAAGACCCGCCGATCTTCACAGTGATCTCATTTATACGGTGAACTCCGACTGCACAGGGACGCTGAAAATAACGAGCGTAGGAGCAAGCAGCGAAATCTTTGTCGCGCCTAGTGGGGACGCTATGACAGTTATAGCGACCGACAAGGGCCATGTAGAGGCGTACGCTAGCTGGCGGGTGGGGCCCGAATAGATCGCAGTACGGCGTAGCAACTCGGCGAGCGCACTTGCCACCTCGCCGTGGTGCAGGCGAGCTTGCCTCCGGTAGCCATCGAGCTTGATCTCGTGCAGCCAGCCATCGCCGTCAGGGGCCTGCTTGACCAGTGCCGCCAACTGGGGCGGAATGAAGCCGGGCGAACGCCTTCGGCGACGGGTCAGGGTCATTAGATCACGACCTCATAGAAGGCCCATCAGGACAATTTGCGTGATCCTTCAGAGAGCTGCGCTATCAACCTGGGGACAAATCTCCCAGGTATGGAGCCTGATTGGGCGGTCCCATTATCAACAGCGCCCATTCGTCGATAAAAGCCCGCTGCGTTGGGGTCGGCGTCGATTACCAGCGTCACGGCTCCGGCTTTGCGAGCCGCCTTCTTGGCCCAATCGAACAGCGCCTTTCCGGCACCGTGGCGAAGCATGGCCGGTTCAACAAACAGCTTGTCGAGTTCGGCAACTTCCCCTTTCACCGTGACCTGGGCCACCGCGATAACTCGCTCCTCGATCTCAGCGACCTGTAACGGACAGGACTGCATGACTGCAGCCGTAATCGTAAGCTCATCACGGCAGGCTTGCAGAAACTCTTCGTCGTAACCCCAGACGGCTTTGGAGCGGAGGCACAGCCCCGTCAGCGCAGCGGCCTCTTCATGCCGAGGAGTTCTTAGCTTGATCACGAACGTATGGTAGCCCAGAGAACCGATGAGCGTTTCCCATCATCTAGTCGCCCACCGGATCGAGATCACGGCCCGGCCCTTCTCATCACACTCGCGACAGCGCATCCGGCTTCCAAGGTCTTGGACTTTGCTGTCTGGGCCGACGCCTGCGGTGGTCAACATCGCCGCGGTCAGCCGCTCCGTATGGCCACAGGTGCAGTCAACTTGGACGAGGTCGCCAGGGCCGAGGTCAGCCACCCGAGCGGCGTAGAACGGCACCACGACGGTTCCCCTAGACGAACCACGCCAGCACTTCGTCAAGTGAGCACGAGACGCGCACCACATGACCGCCATGTAGCTGGACCATCGTTTCGTCGCCGCACTCGTCCGCATCGTGAATGACCGTGATGGCATGTTGGCGGACGGCGTAGCGAGTGCCGTCGATCCCGGTGATCAGGATAAATCCGCCTGCGGTGCGCCGACCTTGGAGGGCCTCCATGCCCAACCCTCTTGAGAACAATCCAGGAACATGATACCTTCGAACCAAGGAGGTAATCAAGGTTTCCCCCGGATGCACGCTGGAATCCGGAGCGTGCAGCGGTTGAGTTCGGCATTGGCATCGGCGAATACGAGGGCGTCGTTCGCGTGCCCTGCCGGGTATTTCAATCGTTGCTGGAACAGACGCCGATCCCGGAGCGGTGCCTTGAAGCCTACCACCTTCACCGCACCCGTCTTGAACTGATCGCGGAGCGGAAAGTGCGTCGCCGCCAACTGACCGAAGACGGCAACATCGAGATCACCGGGCGTGATCTGCGTGAACGAGAGCACCGCGCGTCCGGGGGTCAGAGTGATTTCGAGTGGGCGGCTCGATGAGTGCGACACAACAAGCTCCTCGCCAAGCTGAACGTGAATTTGCCGTTCGGATCAGGATCGCGGTTCCACCGGAGGGACTTGGCAGCCAACTCGATCAAATGGTCGCGTGGCTCGATGCAAATTGCGGTGCTGACTCGTGGTCAATGACACCATACGGGTCACGTGGAGTCGTGAATGACTCGCTCGTCATTTACTTCAGCGACCGGCTCTCGCCAGGGCGTTCGTGACTCGTTGGTGCATCGGGTGCCGAATTGATGTTTGAAGGCCTATTTCGATCCGTTCGGCGGGTCCGCGAATCGCTCGAAAGACGCTGGTCACGAGACCTGGGGCTATCAACATGTCAGCTTCGATAGCAGAGCAACCAGTTCACCTTGGCGGCGCGTGCCGCTTTTCTCAAACACCTTCTTGAGATGATTTCGGGCCGTGCCAATGCGGAGATTTAACCGCTCGGCAATCTCTTTGAGATCGAACCCTTCAAGGAGCAACGCCGCGATTTGCGCCTCACGGCCCGTTAGCCGGAACAGATTGCGGATTTCCTGTGACCGAACGGGTCGCGCTGATCCAAGGACGGTGGCGATGGCGGCGGCAGCAGCGAAGACATCTCGGTCCTTTCCCATCACCGGGATTATTTGGACAAAGTGCCTCGTGCCCTGAGCGCCGGTGATCGCCGCCAGAGCGGGTTTCTGAAATCTTACTGCGGTCGCCATGGCATGATCGAGCGATGGTTGCTCCAACCGATCCGTCGTCAGCAATCGCCCGTTACGAACATTCAGACCGAAACTCGTCCCATCTTTGCCGTGTTTGTCTTCGACAGTTGCGGCGTTCTGGCGGATCACTCGGCCCCAACTGTCGATTTCGAAGACATCGCCGCGCTCTTGCAGCAGACACACCATGCCTGCGGCTTCCGCTTCGAGCACGCGCTGACCGACCCGATATGCCGCCTGGAGTTTCGCTAGTAACGAATTGAGCAGGCAGATGTCCTGCGGTTCGTAAGGCCCGAAACCAACACGCCGTTTCAGTGTCAGCGAGACGCGTTCGCCATTCTGAAAGCACAAACGGGCCTTGGCGTGGTAGAAGACGCCGCGGGGTCGCAAGAACTCCTGAAAATACGGATCGGCGCGGATCTCATCGTCCGTCCATATGTCGTGATCGGTGCAGAAGCCCGCCGTGTAGGCGTCGTCAGGATAGAAACGTCGCGTGCTCGGCGGCGCACGACCGGCCAGTATTTCGGCTTCTGAGGCTGCCCATTCGGTCGAACTGATCTGTGCCATCGGGCAACCCGATCTGACCCGCACGATGCTCGCGCCGCCTGCGTCCGCTGCATCGGCGAGCCGTTGCAACGCCCCTCCCCAATCACCCAATAGGGCCGCCGACATGATGGATTCCGCTGCGGCTCTGGCTTCTTCGATCCGAACCATGGGGCCTACCCCTGTGGAATGTGCAAAGAATGTTGACGGCTTTCTGTCCCAAATGGGACATGCCAAACGGACGCCCCTTGATGTAAGACGCCTAGCATAAAAGCAGCGGTCATAGGAGTCTTACATCGGTGTTTGGGAGCGTCGAAAACTGAACCGATTCGGAAGCGAATCGTAATCCGGCTTTCATTTTTTTAAACATGCCGCAGAGCCGCGAGCGTGGAGGGGAGCCGTCGTGCACACCGCCGTTACCCTATTCGTCTGTATGATCGTGTCCGTGATGATAGCGCTAGTTCCTCGTCTTACACCGCGCCGGATCGCCGGTCTGACGATGGAGGTTCCGCGACTCGACAATTTCACATTCCGCCCATTGTTCTGAGCCAAACACGGTCAAAACCATCACACTTTCGTAGTGGACTTCCTGGTGTCGAAATCTCGGACGACTTTGCTGCCGTCCCGGTCTTCTCGATCCGGTCTCGATCTCCAACTATGGCTGCTCTCTAAGGCGATCGGTCTGCTGCAATACAATCTCTCGAACATTCCGCTGGTCGGTCCATAAGGGAATGCTACCTCATGACATTCGCATGGCCCGATATGTTCGGCTTTCTCGCAGCGGGACTGCTACTCGTGACATTCTCGATGCGCCAAATGATCGCGCTGCGATCTTTGGCGATCGTCTCGTCAGGGGCGTGGATTGTCTACGGATGGGCAGACCACATCTATCCGGTCCTTTGTCTGCACATGGTTCTTTTGCCCCTGAATAGCGTGCGCCTCCTTGAAGCCTTGGGGTATTCAATGCATTGGCCTTTGCTCAAGCGTGCGAGCATCATCGCGGCGGCCCTGCTACTTGTTATCAGTGTCGGCGTTTGGGTTGCCGAAGCGCGTAATTTGACCATGACCATCTTCGCGCCCTGGCCGCTCGGTTCGCCGAACCCGCAAACCGCGGCTGCTCCCCTGATGCGGCCCGGAGAGCCTTAATCATTCCATTGCTTTTCTAAACCATCCCCGCGAGTGAACCTGCAGCAGTGTAACGTGAGCACGATGAATGGAGGCTATTCTACACAGGTTGCAGTCGCACAGGCAGGCTCGCCAGTCCACGCAGCTTATTGTTGTAGCGTCGCTTTTCTGGCCCCGTTATCTCGATTGAGCGCACCTTCCGCGCCAGCGACAACAGCACGCACTCACCTTCGAGCCGCGCCAGCAACATGCCAACGCACTGGTGGATGCCGCTGCCGAATCCGACGTGGCCGATTGTGCGCCGGGAAACGTCGTAATCGTCAGGCCGCTCCCATTGGCGCGGATCGCGGTTTGCGGCCCCGAGAAACATCAAGACCTTCTCGCCCTCACCAACTTCAATCCCGCCGACGAGAGAGGCGGACCACCAACCGGCTTCCCGGAGCGCTGCATGAGCCGGGAACGGGTCCTCAAAAAACTCGGCCAAAAAGGGTCGATCGCTCGTTGGCGCGACGGTGAGCGTTTCCACGGTTATCGCAAAAATCCCGTATTGATCGTCAGGCGGGAGGCTGCCTTTCGAAGACATCATCGCCTTCGGGAAACGTGATCCAGGGCTGCTTTCTGCTGGTCCAGATGTGTCTTGTCGGGCGCAGCCATGAGGTATCGTCCAAGGTGCCTGCACGCACGCGCATCACCCCATCTCTCGGCGCACCGCAGATCCATGAGCCACACTCGGGGCAGACCAATCGAGTGTTGATGCGTCCACTGTCGGCAGTGCGTTGCAACTGACGCGGCTCAACTCCCATCAGTCTGAAAGCCTTGTTGGAGACGACAATACCAACACTGAAGGCGCTACTGGTGAGGCGCTGGCAATCCGTGCAATGGCACGTGTAGACCAAGGTTGGTTCTTCGCTGATCTCGTAGCGGATAGCCCCGCACTGGCACCCACCGGTCTGTGGAAGCCTCATTCTTGTCCCCCTTTTTGTGGCGCGGCCTTGGCCGCACTCCGCAATGATCTCGCTCGCCTCCTTCCGAAGCAAGGCCGCGCTGCTCTGCCTCTAACAGATCCTTGGGTGCGACATCAAATGGTGGAGCAGGACGGGGTTCCGTCTTCGCTTGGTCAGGCACAGGCAAGGGATGGGTCTGTATACGCATTGGGTTTTGCCGCGCTTGCTCGATCTGGCCATGCGGAATCAGGCGCTCGATCAGTATCGGCGCAAGACGATAGAGCAAGCGAGAGGCGTGGTGCTGGAGGTTGGGGTGGGTTCCGGCCTGAACCTGCGGCTATACGAGCGAGATGTTGATCGCGTCTACGCGCTCGATCCTTCGCTCGAACTCCTCGCCTTGGCCCGTGAGGGCATCGGGGATGCCGTTGTCCCGGTTTCCCTGGTGCGAGCTTCGGCTGAGGCAATACCGTTCCCGAGTTCCGCTTTCGATACCATCGTGATGACTTGGACACTCTGCTCGATACCCAAACCCGCATCCGCGCTCGCCGAGATGCGGCGGGTGCTCAAGCCGGGCGGGCAGTTGCTATTCGTGGAGCATGGGCTATCGCCCGAAACCCGAGTGGCTCAATGGCAGCATCGGATCACACCTTGCTGGCGTTGGATCAGCGGCGGTTGTCATCTCGACCGCAAAACCGATGACCTCCTCCGTGCTGCTGGATTCCAGATTGCCTCACTCGAAACAGGCTACATGAAGGGTCCGAAACCTTGGGTATTCATCTACCAGGGTCACGCAGCAACCGACGTTTAATGGGAGCCGTTGCGATGTCGGGGCTGGTGGATTTGATAGTCTGATTGGCAAACCATGCAGAGCAGAACCCGATCAGCAACACGCACATCACGCGATCATCGCGTCGCACCGACTGCCGGTGCCGATCACCCGCCAGCCTGGATCAAGCCGCAACTCGCGGCTCTCGTGAAAGAGGCCCCGGAAGGACCCGATTGGTTGCACGAGATCAAGCTGGATGGCTATCGGATGCACGCCCGGCTTGATGCGCGTCGCGTGCAAATCCTTACGCGTCGGGGAAACGACTGGACCGACAAATACCCTTTCATCGTAGAGGCAATTGCCGGTCTCCCCGTGCAGAACGCCTATCTCGACGGCGAACTCTGTGGGGTGATGCCGGACGGGAGAACAGCCTTCAACCTGATTCAGAATGCCACCGAGGGATCTCTGATCTTCTTCCTATTCGATCTGCTGTTCCTAAACGGGGAAGACCTGATCGGCTTGCCGCTGGTCGACCGTAAGAAGCGGCTGGAAAAGTTGCTCGCGGATGCACCTGACGTGCTTCGCTACAACGATCATCAAATCGGTCAAGGGCCAGCCTTTCACCGTTTAGCCTGCCAGCACGGCCTCGAAGGGATTGTGTCGAAGCGCGTCAACGGCAGGTATGAGCCTGACCGGCGCTCATGGCTGAAGACCAAATGCCTCAACCGAGAGGAATTTGTCGTGGTCGGGTGGAGCGATCCCGAAGGCAGCCGACATCGGATCGGCGCACTTCTGCTCGGCTACTATACCCCGGAAGGAAAGCTGATCTACGCGGGCCGTGCCGGGACGGGAATGCCGGTCGCCGAATTGGAGCGCCTGTGGCAGCGGCTTCGACCGCTCGAAATTGACAGGATGCCGCTCTCCGTTCCGCCGCCACGCGGGAGCCGTTTTGGATCGCCACTGGTCCTGAGCCGGGTCCATTGGGTGCGCCCTGCGATGGTTATCGAGATCACCTACGCCGAGTGGACGCCGGATGGCCTTCTCAGGCATGTCGTCTACCTGGGCGAACGAGAAGACAAACCGGCAAACGAAGTGCGCCGTGACCCGCCCGCCATTGAGCGAATGTAAGGCGGCGAAGTCTGCCGCGAAGCCCCAATAACGGGGACGGGACCTTCCTAGCTGAAGCCGACAATCAATCGCAGTATCATTGAGGTCGTGGGGAGGGCGCTACGGGAGCAAGCATATGACCACAACCCTCGACCACGAGGTGGTCGATCTTCAACGACGGCTCGATGAGGCGCTCGCCGAGCGCGATGATGCCGAGGCTCAAAAGACCGCGATGGCCGAAGTCCTGGAGGTCATTAATTCCTCGCCCGGCGATCTCGCGCCGGTATTCGATGCCATATTGGATAAGGCGCACAGCCTGTGCGGAGCCGTGATCGGGATATTGACCGTCTTTGACGGAGAGCATTTCCGCGCACTCGCGACGCACGGATTAACGGACGAGTTCGCGTCGGCATTACGACAACCGTTCCGAACGGCCCCGCATAGTCCGCAGGAGTTATTGGTCCGCGGCGAGCCGTTCGTGCAGATCCCTGACCTCGCAGCCGAAGCGGAAGCACTCTGGGATCGTAACGATCCCAAACGCGCCGCGACCCTCGCTCTTGGCATCCGAACCCTGTTGTGGATACCGCTGCGGAAGGATGGGGTGCTGCTGGGTTACCTGAGTGCGGATCGGCTTGAACCACGCGCGTTTGCCGAAAAAGAGATCGCGCTGCTTCAGAACTTCGCGGCGCAGGCGGTCATCGCGATTGAGAATGCTCGGCTACTCGGCGAGTTGCGCCAGCGCACGAACGATCTCCAGGAATCGCTCGAATACCAGATGGCAACGAGTGATGTTTTGAAGGTCATCAGCCGCTCGACATTCGACCTTCAGCCCGTGTTGGAAACAGTCGTTGAGACGGCGACGCGGCTTTGCGACGCGGATATGGGCTTCCTACTTCGCCGTGAAGGCGAACTGTATCGAGCCGGGGCAGCTATCGGCTTTACACCGGAATATGAAGAATTTATGCGGACCCACCCGATAGCTGTCGATCGTGGATCAGTGACGGGTCGAGTCGCCCTGGAAGGCCGGACAGTCCACATAGCGGACGTCGCAGCCGATTCAGAATATACGCTTTCAGAATCTACGACACTTGCCGGGCAACGCACAGCACTTGGCGTGCCGCTTTTGCGCGAAGGACAGCCCATCGGGATTATCGTGCTCGCCCGGAAGCGCGTCGAGTCGTTCACGGACAAGCAGATAGAGTTGGTCACCACCTTTGCTGATCAGGCGGTGATCGCGATGGAGAACGCGCGGCTCATCACCGAGACACGCCAAGCTTTGGAGCAGCAGACCGCTACCACCGAGGTCTTACAGGTCATCAATTCGTCGCCCGGCGATCTCGCGCCGGTATTCGACGCGATGCTCGAAAAAGCAATGCGGCTGTGTGAGGCGACATTTGGGGGACTTACCTCCTACGACGGAGAACGATTTCACACACTCGCCATACGCGGTTTGGCATTGGAAGCGGCGGAGGCATTTCGCGAGCCGTGGATTGCCGGTCCGGGCAGCTATCACCAGAACCTAGTCCGTGGTGAGCCGCTGGTGCACACAGATCTCATTGCCGATGACGCCGATCGGCGAGCACACCCCCAGACCCGCGCAGTGACCGCGATCGGCGGTGCACGAACCGGATTGTTGATCGCACTTCGCAAGGATCATCTGCTGCTCGGCTCGCTTTGGTTCTACCGTAAAGAGGTTCGCCCGTTCAGCGACAAGCAAATCACGCTCTTGCAGAACTTCGCAGCCCAGGCGGTCATCGCAATGGAGAACGCGCGCCTTAACACCGAGACGCGCGAGGCGCTCGAACAGCAGACCGCGACCGCCGAGGTTCTGGGCGTCATCAATTCGTCCCCTGGCGATCTGGTTCCAGTGTTCGATGCAATGCTCCAAAAGGCGATGCAGTTGTGTGAGGCGGCGTTCGGAGGATTATGGGTGTTTGAGGGCGACCGCTACGTCTCGGCTGCGTTGCGGGGCGTTCCGGCAGCTTATGCCGAGTTTCTGGGCAGCACGACGGAAATGCCTGGACCGGGTTCCGCCCCCTACCGCTTTCTGCACGGCGAGCGCTCGGTTATCCAGAATATAGATCTCAAAGCTGAGGAGCTTTACCGCATTCGCAATGCGCAGAGGCGGGCACTCGTCGACCTTGGGGGTGCACGCACCGCATTGCAAGTGCCGCTGTGCAAAGACGACGCTGCTCTCGGCGTGATCACAATTTATCGCCAGGAAGTGCGATCCTTCACCGATAAGCAGGCAGCGCTATTGCAGAACTTTGCTGCGCAAGCTGTTATAGCGATGGAGAACGCACGGCTGATTAATGAGACGCGAGAGGCCTTAGAGCAGCAGATCGCGACTGCTGAGGTCTTGCGCGTCATTTCCGGCTCAGCGACCAATGTGCAGCCTGTCTTCGAGGCAATCGTTCAGCGTGCGATCAAACTATGCGAGGCGGAATTCGCTGGCGTGGCAAGAATCGAGGGTGATGGGATGCTACGGCTCGCAGCAACCAGCAATTTGTCCTCGGAAGAAGCCGCGGCCTTTCATAGCCTCTTTCCACGTCCTGCGAACCGTGGCTTCGTTATGGGTCGGGCGTTTTTGGAATGCCAGCCTATCAACATCGAAGACGTTTTAACCGACCCCGAGTATGACCAGCAAACACAGGCGGGTCTGCTGTCCTCCGCCGGGTATCGCTCGTTTCTCGGAGTTCCAATGCTCCGCGATGGGAAGGCTATTGGCGTGATTGGGTGCGGGCGACGCAAAGTAAAAGCGTTCACGACGGCAGAGGTCGAAGTTTTGAGGACGTTTGCTGATCAGGCAGTCATCGCCATAGAGAACGCTCGGCTTTTGTCCGAACTTCGTGATCGAGAGGCTGAACTGCGGGTTACCTTCGATAACATGGGCGACGGCGTGGTGATGTTCGACGAGGCCCTACGGCTCGCCGCCTGGAACCGCAATTTCCAGCGGATGCTTGATCTACCAGATTTAATTTTAGCAGAGCGCCCACGCTATCGCGATTTTCTCCACATCCTTGCCGAACGCGGAGAGTTTGGCACCGAGGATGTGGAGGCCGAACTCAATCGGCGTCTGGAACACATGGATCAGGAGTTTCGCTCCGAACGCACGCGCCCAGATGGCCGGGTCATAGAAGTCCGCAGGAATGCAGTGCCAGATGGGGGCTTTGTTCTCATTTACAGCGACATTACGGAGCGGAAGCGCTCGGAGGCCGAGATCCGGACCGCTCGGGATGCAGCCGAAGCCGCTTATCGCGACCTGAAGGCGGCGCAGTCCAGTCTCATCCAAGCCCAGAAAATGGCGGCGCTCGGCCAACTCACGGCTGGCATTGCTCATGAGATCAAGAACCCGCTCAATTTTGTCAACAACTTCGCGGGATTATCGGTCGAACTGCTGGATGAGTTGAAGGAGAGCGCCGCGCCCGCCATCGAGACTCTCGACGAGGATACCCGTGCGGGGATCGACGACACGATGGAGATGCTGACCGGCAATCTGGAAAAAATCGTCGAGCACGGTCAACGGGCCGATGGCATCGTGAAAAGCATGTTGGAGCACTCACGAGGGGTAAACAGCGAGCGGCGAAAGGTGGATCTCAACAATCTCGTCGAAGAAGCCCTGAACCTCGCTTATCACGGTGCCCGTGCGCAGGACCAGAACTTCAACATCACGCTCGAACGTGAATACGACAAGGACCTAGCTGAGATTGAGATCGTGCCTCAGGAGGTCAACCGCGTCTTTATCAACCTGATCGGAAATGGGTTTTACGCGGCGGCTAGGCGGCAGCGGGACGGCGGCGAGGCGAGCTTCCGACCAACCCTTAAGGTATCGACACGCGACCTTGGCGGAACCGTTGAGGTTCGCATCCGCGATAACGGCATCGGTATACCCGCCGACATCAGGGACAAGCTATTTCAGCCGTTTTTCACGACGAAGCCGACCGGGGAGGGCACGGGCCTTGGCCTCTCAATCAGCTATGACATCGTAACGCATCAGCACGGTGGCACAATCGAGGTAGACAGCGAGGTCGGCGAATTTACGGAATTCAGGGTGCGAATCCCGCGGAGCTATCGAGCCACAGCGGAGGCCGCGTCGTGAGCGTAAGCATTCTGGTTGTAGACGACGAACGCGACGTAGCCGAGTTATTCCGGCAACGCTTCCGCCGTGAGACCCGTCAGGGCACCTATGTCCTCCATTACGCGGCTTCCGGGGAGGAAGCATTGGACCGCCTTTCGGGTGAAATCCAACCCGAGTTGTTGGCTGTCCTATCAGACATCAACATGCCGGGCATGGATGGCCTGCAATTGCTGGCGCAAATCAAACAGCGCCGTCCAGATCTGCCTGTCATGATGGTAACTGCTTATGGCGATGATGACCGTCGCCGCCGTGCCGCAGAGCACGGAGCAGCGGAGTTAATAACCAAGCCCGTCGATTTCGAGCACCTGAAGACGCAATTGCGGCAGTTGCCGACAGCAGCGGACTAGCTATCCCGATATGGCTGGCCCCATCGGTCACCGTAGGTCACGTCCGCAAGTGGCACTCGGCGAACCGGCCCGAAGCGGCCCATAGGATAGCCGATGGGGATCAGCGCATAAGAATGCGCATCCGCAGGCAAGCCGAGAGCGGCTTCTACTTCCTTCTCAAAGTTGAGATACAAGGTGGTAAGCGTCGCTCCGAGGCCGAGCGCGCGTGCCGCCAGCAGCATGTTCTGGACGGCGGGATAGATCGAAGAACCCGCCGTGCGTGTCGGGTTTGCACCCTGCATACACGGCACGACCCAGACAGGAGCCTCGTGAATGTGATCCGCGAGGTATTGAGCCGCGTCTAGCATTCGGGAGAAGCGCTCCGGGTTGGTGCCCGGAGCCGGATCGCCTTGCTGGTATCGCGGTCTGGCAATCTCGTCCCAGGCCCGTTTGTAATAAGCCCCAACCGCCTTCTTGATCTCTGGGTCGCAGATCACGAGAAACCGCCAGCGCTGCATATTTCCGCCCGAAGGGGCGGCTACAGCAGCCTCGAGAATTTTGCGGATCAATGCGGGTGGAACGGGGTCCGGCTTCAACCGCCGCATCGAGCGGGTTGTCTGCATTATTTCGAACAGAAGCGATGGTTCCTCTGACATGGCATCCTCAAACGGATCGAGCGTTCGCCTACCTTAGCAGAATGATGAGCGCACTGCGGAACGCGGACAATGTGCAACGACTTCGGAAACCACATCCCATACAGCGATTACCTCACCGCTTTCAGCCAGACACGCATTCCTGTGAAATGGCCGACAGCGGCTCCGAACCTGGAACCGCGAGAGGACATCTGGCCGACCGACAAGGCTCCTGTGATTCGGCGGCTCGAAGACGACACCAACGAGCTTGTCGAGTTGCGATGGGGCTTCCCACCGGCTCGATCGAAAGGAGCACCCATCATCAATTTCCGTTCCGAAGGGCGGCGGTTTCCAGTTGGCAGATGCCTAATCCCGGCCTCGCATTTTTTCGAGTTCACGGGCAAGAAGTCACCCAAAGCGAAGTGGAAATTCACCAGGGCAGGCGAGGACTGGTTTTGCTTCGCCGGACTATGGCGTCCGATGCCCGAAGGTGGCGAGGCATTCACGCTGCTCACCACCGCACCTGGGCCGGATGTCGCGCCCATTCATGATCGGCAAATGGTCGTTTTGGAGCGCTCTGACTGGTCGGCTTGGCTTGAGAATACGGGAAATGAAGCTGAACTCCTACGAGCGCAGCAGGGTCCTTGAATGTCGAACAGGTCCGCTAGACTAGGAATTGCGATTGCCGAGACACTTCCGCGGTGGTGGTCGCGCTAATCAGCAAATCTAATACAATCGCGTCCAATATGGTGTGTGGAAGCCGATTCAGCAGAGATTGTCGTCAAAGGAAAGGCCGGGCGGTAGGCCCGGCCCGCCTTTTTCGGGAAAGGGGTCTTGATTATTGGCTTGCGCCGTTCTGTTGCTCTTGCTGTTGCTGCTGCTTCTTGTTCGCGTTGTGGTGTCCAACAACACACCCGGCCACCGCACCCATCTTGCCGTGACCAACCATGTGGCCCGCTGCGCCGCCGACAAGCGCACCTTTGATGCAGCCCTTAGCGTCCGCCGTTACGGTTTGCGCCGTTAGCAGAAGTGCCGCCGTCATGGCTGCTAATACGAACTTCATGCGAATCCTCCCTACTCGGACGATTGCTCAACGAGACCCGCCAGAAAGAGGTTCCGATTAGCCCGACCATTCACTTTTATGTCTCGGCTCTCGCCAGAGCGAGATGGGCCAGAAGGGCGGGGACCGCCAACACGAGTGCGTAGGGGCGCACGGGCGAGTCCTACATTAGCAAAAGCCGAAAGAGACGACCGCCAGGTTCAGTTAGCGGGCACGGCTGTCCTGTGGGCCGCGACTGCTCGCCACTTTCCGTTTTGCAAGATCAGGGTAGCGGTGAAAAGTATCTTCTGGGCGATGGGTTGACCTTGAAACGTTCCGGTCTGGGCGGAAGCACCGATCAAGACCGCCGAATTGCCATACCTGCGCACATCCGTTTCTAATAACGTTATCGATGACAGCTTGAGATCGCCTGATTTGAGCGCAGCAAGGATACCGGGCTTATCAAACCGGAACCCGCTTTCGTCCGTGTCCACGTAAGAATCTATGAGGATCTCGTCGAGCGCAGCAGTGTCGGCTCTCACCAGGGCGTCGACCCATCGGTGCTGGACATCCAAGATCGGCTGCGTTGTTCGCTCAGATTCGCCTTTTGCTTCATCGATCATCGGCGTCTTCCTACCCGTTCAGAATTGCTGCTTCGCGTTCTACCTCCCGCCTATGGGACCCGATAAAAGAAAACCGGGGGTCTTTAAGCAGGCGGAACCCAAAAGGGATGGTGGGAGGATTGCCGCTATACCTAATGGAGATCCTAAAAAGGGGACCCATTTGGATACCGATGAATCCCTTTCGGACGGGTTCAAAGGTTTCCGAGCATCTCGCACGCGCGGTGGGTGTAGAATGCTTTTTCACGGGTCGGTGTGGACCCAAGGGCGTTGGCACGAACTTAAGTCGCGCAGCCGATGCCATTCAACCGCGCGACTCCCGTATGATGACAGACAGAGTAGGTGATCAGGTTGGCGGTTTAGCCGGTCGATTAGCCTCGATTCGCGATGCGGCAGCGACACTGATCGACCTGATGTAGCTCGACCATGTTTCCGCTCGGATCGTTGATGAAAATCTGCTCGGCAGCCGGTCCATTGATCCCCACCATTGACCAATGTGGCACCTTCAACCGATCAAGCTCTGCTTTCGTTTCCTGAATGTCAGCCACGGCGAGCGCCACGTGCGGGATTGTAGGGTCTTGGCCGGGTCCTTTCGCAAGCGGTGATGGTTGCTTGCCGCCGATCAGGTGGATTTGCCCGCCCCGTCCGACATTGATCCAAAAACCGGGAACGTCGGGTATCGTGGGACGACCAGGATCGGCTTCGAGACCGAGCACATCCTGATAAAACCTCTGCACGGCATCGAGCTTTGGCGGTTCCGCGTCGATCCGGACGGCATGATGGTGGATTTCGAGAACGCGAATGCCCATGGGGACCTCCGAGCGTCTGAGATGCTCGATAATCTCAGGGGTGTTCAGGGCTGTCCAGAATTGGGCAGCTAGTCCGCAAAAATACGGTGCTCTGACCTCTGTAACTCGCTGACCCGATCTGGGAGGCCGGGAATGCACCACCACAAGGCAACAGATTACGAGGCCCGTCGGTGCTGCTATATTGCTCCACAAACCAAGGCGGCCAGAGAGCCGGGATCGTAGGCGTCCATAAAAACGCAGTGTGCGATTTTGAAGGGAGGGTTTGCAAATGACCAAGGGTTTCGTCGTGCCCCCCGGTGACGGCAAGGTTTGGGACATGGCTCCAGGCAGATCAGCCGCGCTCAAGATGATGAACGGGCAGACCGCCGACAGCGTGATGCTGTTCGAGGAAGTTGCACCCGCCAACACCGAGACGCCTCTACACACTCACAACGATAGCGACGAGATCGCTTACGTTTTGAGCGGCGAAATCACATTCAAAATCGGCGACGAAGTTACCGTTGGCGGTCCTGGGACTTGCGCGTTTATGCCCCGTGGCCTCGCGCATGCTTGGAAGAATACCGGTGCCGAACCTGGGCGCGTTCTATTCCTCTATGCGCCGGGTCGTGCGGGGAAGTTCTTTGAGGAAGCGGTTGAAATGGGCCGTTCTTTCTCTGTGGACGATCGGAAGCTTGCCGAGGCATCCAAGCGGCATGGCTGGGAAATTGTTGGGCCGCCGCCCTTTTGAAAATCCATATCAGAACAGCTCTGAGACCTTTGAGGGCGAGCCAACGACGCTAGCAATCTTTGCAGCGGACGGAAATCCGCTGCCAGCGCCGCGATAGCGCTGTGGCACTCAAGTCTATGCCGAAGCGACGGGGACGACCACGAACGGGGAGATCTTGATTGGGTCGCGGCGGCTTAGAGTCATTCACCATGCACCGAGGCCGGAGTGAGTAGCCTTCTCGCGTATGGCTTTACCGCAATGATCGCCCATTTTGTCGTGTCGCTAGGGCAGACATTGTTCCATCGGTATCTTGGACATAGCCGCCTTGGCGGAAGATTTTTCAAAAATCATATTCGATTTCACCACGCCCATTATTCTGGGGATCACGTAGTTTCCACCCATTATCTCGATAACGGCGACAATAACACGCTATTCTTTCTGATGCCCCTATTCGTTATTATTAGCCTGAGCTATCTGTTTCTAAGATTAGACTTGTTGGTGGTTCAGCTTGCGGCAATGTCTCTGTCATTCTACGGACATTATTACATCGACAATCAATATCATGTCGCGGCATCGTCGCTTGGCCGTTTTTCATGGTTTAGGCGAAAGCAGCAACTCCATTTCATCCACCACCGCCACGGGAACTGTAACTTCGCGGTGATCGATTTCTTCTGGGATAGGCTTCTCGGCACCTATCGCCGTGTCGAATCTGAAGGATGCGGACCAGAATGATCCCCGATCGCGACATCTGGCAAGCCGCCAATCTGTTGATCCGCGAACAAGGTGCCGACGCTGAGATTCTGTCAGCCCGGCGAGCCGATGAAATGCTCGAACGTGGCGATCATGAGGGGCAACTTGTCTGGCTTCGTATCAGGCGCGCGATTGCCTAGTTGCAGACAGTGCCCATGGGCAAGCCGAATTAGCTTAGCCGTCTATCTGACGCGACGGGTTCAATTACGGATTTGCAGCCTCACGGGCCGATGGGCGCGTAGCTGTGCCAATCTGGCGGCAGACCGAGAGCCGCTTCAGCCTCTTTCTCGAAGCTCAGGTACAGCGTCGTCAGGGTCGCTCCCAGCCCCAACGCTCGCGCGGCCAGCAGCATGTTCTGCACAGCCGGGTAGATCGACGAGCCCGACGTGCGCGTGGGTACATCGCCTTGCAGGCACAGGACGATCCACACGGGTGCTTCATGAATGTGATGGGCTAGGTGCTCTGCGGAAGCAAGCATCCTCAGAAAGCGGTCGCGGGTCGTGCCCGGTGCAGGTTCACCCGCCGGTATCGCGGCGCGACGATCTCGTCCTAAGCGCGCCGATAGAGCGCCCCAACGGTCTGTTTGACTTGGGGATCGCGGACCACGATGAACCGCCACCGCTGCATGTTGCCGCCGCTTGGGGCGCAGACCCCGGCTTCAAGTATCTTCCGCATTAGCTCGTCCGGCACTGGGGCAGTTTTCAGCCGCCGCATCGAGCGGGTCGCGCGGATGATCAGGGGCCAGGCGATGCGTCGGTGGCGATGCGGAGGTACCCGCAATCGCTCAGTTGAGCCATACTCCTCTTCAGCCCGTCTAGCCTGGGGAGGCTTGGCATGAGGCGGCGCGTTCTTCTCGCTCTTCTCGGCGGCACAGCGGCTTCATGGACACACGGCGCTGTCGCGCAACAGGCAGATCGCGTGCGGCGGCTTGCTGTCGTGATCGCCAAAGAACCCACGGCCGAGCCCCGCGTGGCTGCCTTGGAAACCGGGCTTCGTTCGCTTGGCTGGAGAAAGGAGGACAATCTCCGTATCGATTCTCGTCTCATAGACATCGAACGGGAAGATATCAACACTGCGGTCAGGGAGAGTCTTGCAGCCGATCCGGAGATCATCGTCGCGTCAAAGACACCGATCACGCGCGCGCTGCTCCAGGCGACCCGGAACATTCCCATTGTCTTCGTCGTCGTGGTGGACCCTATAGGCAGCGGTTTCGTCCAGAGCCTGGGGCGGCCGGGCGGAAACGTGACTGGGTTTGTCGAGACTGAGCCCGCAATGGCGGGGAAGTTGCTGCAACTGCTGAAGGAGATCGCACCCACGGTGAACCGGGCCGGGCTGCTGTTCAATCCCGACACGGCGCCCGGACATGGCGAGATTTTCCTCGGTCCATTTGAGGCCGCCGGTCGGTCCCTTGGCGTAACCGCAATACCGGCTCCGGTGCGAGACTTGCACGACATCGAAACCGCGATGGCGGCACTCGCAGCTGCTCCGGGCGGGGGCGCCGTGAATGCCTCGGATACCTTCTTGTCTCCCCATATTGGCGAGATCGTCGCGTTGGCCGAGCGCTTCCACTTGCCAACGATCTATACCGCTCGCACCAGAGGCGCTCTGATCTCTTATGGCACCGACCTCACAGACCTATTCCGCCGCGCGGCTTCCTACGTTGACAAGATCCTTAAGGGCGCCAAACCCGCCGATCTCCCGGTCCAGCAGCCGACGAAGTTCGAGCTGGTGATCAATCTCAAGACCGCCAAGGCGCTCGGCCTGACTGTGCCGCAATCGCTGCTCGCTAACGCTGACGAGGTGATCGAATGAGCCTCCTCAGCGAGCCCAGCTTCGTGGCGACTAGGGCGGCTCTTGCCTCACCTCTGCCGCTGGCTTGTCCTGGCGCTCGCCCAAATACACGACCTGTCGCAGCAATCCCTCTTCCGTCCAACTCAAGTAACTCACCTCCACCACCATCTCCGGTCGGACCCAATGCGTAGAGCCGCTGCGCCGAGAGAAGCTCCCCATGTGATCGGCGTATGCATCAACGTCTCGCGCATCGCGACCAGCCGCTTTCAGGGGGCTCAGCAGTACCGCGCCTTGCTGCGGCGAATCAGGAGCGAGATTTAGCCTTGTGTACCCGGCCTTTGGAGGCCAGGCCTCGCTTTGGTTTCTGCGGCGGAGTCGTCGGGTTTTTGCCGTGCGGTTTTGGCGGTGTATTTAAGAACCGCCGTATGCCGCGTTCCCTGCGGCGCGCCGTTTCCTCGGGACTATATTCGTCTTCCATCGACGTTGCTTTCTTAGGTCGGAAAAGTCGTGAGCGACGAGAATAACTCAGCCGAACTTGCCGTTAAACCGAGTACCGACGGCGCTGTCGAATTTAGCTTTACGATTGACGGTCGGCGATTCACAGCGCGTTTTGAACCGCAACAAGTGAGCAACATCGTCACTGGCATGTTAACTGCCGCCGCCGTTGCGCTTCAAGACTCCGGGAAAGCGCTTGATCCATCGATTCAGGAATTGCCACTTTCCACAGCGGTCGATTCTACCCACTGGTTCATGGGCCGAAGTAACGTAGAAGGCCAACACGTGGTAGCGGTGCGGGCCGGTGAGGCAATCGTCGGATTCATCATCGCACGAGAGAAGTTGCGTGACTTAGGCCGCGTGATCATTGCTTCGGCATGGAAAGCTAGCTCGGATGGCGGCGGCGCGGTTGGGCTCGGCTCATTGCTCAAAGAGTTCCTCGCGGACCTAAGCGCATGGGCGGGACTGGTTGCGACCGCCTGGAAACGGGAATTCTGGCGCCGCCGCGAGCTGTTGGCAGCCTGGATTTCGGGGCGATCTTTTCGGCTCTTCCGAACCGTGACGTTTGATCCGGATATCGGCTTATCCGATTACGATGCCGTCAGCAAATGCATCTATTGTCCAGCAACGGTCTACTCCGAAAGGCCTGGCGGCAGGCGGCACCCAATGGGTGCGGAGCACATTATCGCCGAGGGATTGGGCGGAACGTTGGAGTTACCCGAGGCGAGTTGTCAAAATTGCGAGAGGATAACCGGAGCGCTGGTAGAGAGCGATGTAGTAGGACGAACGCTCAAGGCGCTGCGCGTCCACCTCAAATTAAGGGGGAAAAAGAAGCGGCCGCCGCCAGATACCTTGCCTCTGCAGCGGACACACCCCGGCGAGCCTGAGATCGATGTGCCAATTCCCGTAGGCGACTATCCCATTATGTTCGGAATGCCGATTTATGGGGCGCCCAGCCTATTTGCGGGCGGCTCAGGCGGCGGTCAGATGACCGTAGCCTTCAGCCTTGTCCTAGTGTCCCACGATCCTGTGAAGCTTCGAACACGATACGGCGTCACATCATTCGCTACCGCGTATTGGGATACGCATATGCTGTTTCGAATGCTGGCGAAGATCGGCCATGCCTTCGCAACGGCAGAGATAGCTGGAAAATTCAAACCGGCGCTGTTGGACATGATCCTCAGCGGGACGACAGATGCGTTCAATCACATTGGTGGCGATCCGTACCGTTCTGGATTGCCGTCAAAGGCCCTCCATGAGCTTGCTTTGGGATACCAGCGCGCGAACGGGAAGGACTATGTTGTCGCTCGTATCCGGCTATTCGCCAGACACCAAGGGCCAGTCTACTACGTTGTCGTCGGCGAATCGCTGGAGGGACGCATCGCAAAATTCAAGAAGGTCTTTTCAAGGAGAATCTCTTCGATGCTTGCGCGGTGTAAAATTCGCGCTCCTCATCGACCAGATTTTCCCAAGTGCATAATTCCGAACAATACAGGAACATGATGCGCTCATGGCCTGGAGGTCGCAATGGTATTTTTCGCCTCCTCAGAGGACGCCCGATGGAATGACGAGCGGGGTGCGGTCGAGTTCACTGCTGTGCTCGGCGAGTATCAAGGCAGGGTCCGCGTCCATCGCCGATCTTGCAACGACTGTTCGACCAATCACCGACGCTGGGGCGTTGTCTTCGAGCAACGCGCCAAGAAATGAAGGCGGCTGCGGCGATCATCCTTGCTTTGATCGGGCTCGGCTTGGGCATCAAAGCCGCTAACGATTGGTATCGGTCGAGCCAGATTTCGCCCACCGAACCCGCGTGGCCGCTCAGCCCTGATGCCCCCGTTGATCGAAACATCATGGGGCACGTTGCCGGTATGCAGATCACTTTGAGGAACGTCGCTCGATTAAATCGCGCGGCCGCTCTATGGACCGCAGCGGCTATCCTCGCCAGCACCCTTTCGTCTGTTGTCAGCGCGTGGCCGTCAAATTAGGAGACTACGCATGACCGAGACCGTGGACACCAAGCCAGTATTTCCGCGAGGCGTTTAAACGACGCCGCTGCCGTGTGCCTATCGAGGCGTTTTTCGAACTGAAGAAGCTCGGCCCTAAAGAGAAGCAGCCTTACGCCATCGCGCTCGCCGAGCGTGGATTGATGGCTCTAGCGGGCCTCTAGGAGACGTGGCGCTCTCCAGCCCAGGAGACGGTGCGCAGCTTCACTATCGTCACAACGATGCCCAATGAGCTGTGCGCCCAAGTCCACAACAGGATGCCCGTGATCTTGCCGCCTGAGACGTGAAACGTTCATTTTAGGTTAAGAAACCGTAAGCGATGCTCCTTGCTGGCCACACAGAGGGGGAGAGCGCCATGAGCACCATCGCAGCACGGGGAAGGCTATTCGGAGTTCTGCGCCGTCATCGGGAGCGACCGAGACGAAGCTTTGGGGATTACGTCGCTCTCACCATTGCTCGCGCGCTTACGCTCCGTGGTTGGCGGCTTGGTTTACGTCACTTACAAGGTCGAAATGGCGGGCTATGACGACTTCCACAAATGCAACCGGCAGAGCACGATGACCCGCTTTGAGTGGGTTCTCAGGTTCCGGCTTGCCGAGGATTGCAGGCACTACTGACGAAACCGTTCCCAGCTTTGTCCGCTCTCTATTGCTGACACCCCGAAGCTCAGGTCGAAGCTCGCCGTCGCCGTCGCCGGGGTCCGGTTCCCTTCCCCAACCCCAACTGCTTCGCCATTGCGGATCGCTGTTCCGAGTAAGCCGGTGCGGTGATTGGATGATCGGGCGACAGCTTCCACTTCGCTCGATATTGCTCTGCGCTCAGGCCGTGGTGCGTCTGGATATGCCGACGCAGCATCTTGGCTCGCAGTCCACATTCGAGGCAGACGACATAATCGGGACGAACGGATTGGCGGATGGGAACAGCCGGGTCCCGTGGTGCCGGTTCCGGTGCCTTTCCGACCCCAATCAACGATTGGTACACGGTGTTGATCAGCCCAGGCATGTCGGCAGTCGCAACCTGGTTCTTCTTGACGTAGCTGCTGACGATGCGGGCCACCAGTGGCTGAGTGGCCGCCCTGGGCGGGTTATCGCTCATCGGCGTGTTCTCCCCTGAGTTCTTTGCTCCTATTCTACACGGAACCCCTGCGCCGACCCTATGTGTTCTTCTACAAAGAACGCGGGTCGCGAGCCGTGCTGTTCACGTACTGCATTGGTCCAAGGGGCGGCGGGGAGGCTGACGCGCTGGTACGGGGAAACTTGTTGACCGCTACCGTGGAGGCTGCGAAGCGGTATGTACAGGGTATGACTGCGCCAACCGTAAAGGGTAGGAGCGACTTAGAGGTGATCTTGCTGGACACGCATGGCAAAGAAGTCTTCCGTTGTCCTCATAAGGGCAGCAGCTAAACCGGCTTCGGATGCTCGGGTCAGCGCGCCCCTGTATTGCCCAGCGCAAGCGTGTGCGGCTCTCGCGCCTGCATCAAAACACGGTGGACAGAATGACGGAAAAAGCCTTCTAACGCAGTTCTAATGGGGATCAATGGTACTTGGTTCAGGAGCCAGGTACCGAACGGATGTCCATCCGACATCAGCCGAACCGCGCGTCCGGTGGGCAATCATCGCTGATGGAAGTTGCGGAGTTTCTATCCGAAGGACATGGGCCTCAGCATGAGGCGTTATTGCGCCTCTTGGGAAACGCGGAATTGCGTGGCGATGCCGACCGGACCTGACTGCCAAGGGTAGCGGACAACAACGCCGCTCCTGCCGACATGCCCCGGAGTGCCGGTTAGAATGATAGCCACGAACTCACTCCTGGAGGAAACGAAATGCAAGGAATGACTGGCTATTGGTGGCAGTGTGACAATTGCGGCTACACTCAAAGAACTTCACCAGAGGGGCTGTCTGTCGCCAGCTATATCCTGGATGTGATCTTTGCTTCTGAGTGGGACCAGTCAAAGCTGAGCCATCCGTGCAGTACGTGTGGCAAGGGGCGACTTCGTATCACCTACGACTATGAAGGAACGGACTACCGACTGAGCGTAACCCATATGGTCGGTCTGGATGATCCTTCCAACTTACAAATGCTATGGGAGACGAAAGAGCGGAATGATCCTAAGCCGTGGTTCGACTTCCATTACCTTAAAGGTCGGAACGCCCGAAACCTCAACAGAACCCCCGCCTTCTTTCGGGAGGACCTGAAAAGGCTGTTCCAAGAGTACCAGCGGATATGCGGCGGTGGGCCGTTTCCTTAAGCGGTTGCGATTGGCGGCTTGTCCGCTCCCCGGCTTCTTGCACCTGATAGCGGAGCGGAGCATGTCCGATGACCTGAAACTGAAACTTAAAGCCCTAATCCAAGAAGTGCTTGAAGTGCGTATCGAACCGACCCCGCACGGCTACTTTGTCCATTGCCGTGCGGCACCCCATCTCCCACGCCGATGTACATGGGTGAGTGGTGATCCAGACGACACCGCGCAGGTGTACGAAGCTATCAAGCGTCTACTTGCGGAAATATACGAGGCAGGGTTACACGGCTGAAAGCGGCCTTGACCGCTCCGGGGTGTTGATGCGGGGGCAGGGCGGGCGCGTGGTGTGCTTGTGACGGATGGGGTGCGGCGGGTTCCCGCTGGCGACTCCCCCTACACCCTTACAGCGTGTTTAAACGCGCGGCACTCACTGCTGGCCTGTGAGCACTTAGGGACAACAGAGCCAGCAACTCCGCAAAGAGTGTACGCTGTTCTCCGCTGCGATGGAGCACGAGCAATGCGGTGCTATTTCATGAAGGGAGGCCATATCGTCGCTGTCCAATTGTTGGAAGGTTTGTCGGACGAGGAGGCTTGCGCCAAAGCGCGAGAACTCTTCGATGGTCGCCAAGACGACAGCATTGATGGTTTCGAGGTGTGGGATCGGACGCGCATGGTCACGCAGCATCCACCACCGGACGGCTAAGTCGGCGCTTTGTTCCAACCTGCGTTATCGCAGCGTTAAGAACCTTGATCTCAATCAGTCCGCAGACGTTCCGCGAACAGAGCCGCATTGAGGTGCGACTGAAGCGTCTAGGTGCTTTTGATTTCCCCTGGTTTTGTTATAGTATAATCGTTACAGCATTACGGGTGCACGAATGCCCCTCCGCGAAGCGATCCTTGACTTGTTGCGTAGTAGCGCCCCGCTGAGCGCGCACGATCTCGCAGCCCGCATCTACACCGCTGGTAACGAAAGCAACCTACGCCCAACGAACCTAGCGACGGTTCGCCGGGTCCTTTACGAACTTCGCAAGCAGGGGCTTGTGGCACACAATGAGCAGCGGCACGGACGGGGCACCCGGTTTGTTTGGAGCTTGTCAGATGTAAAGGACAGCACTGTCCCCGATGTCCCCGCCAACTTTGAGCAATGCGGGAAAGTCCTCGCATTGCTTGGTTCCGAGCACGCAGGCGAAAGGGCTGCCGCGTTTAAGCTCGCTGATGCAACGCGGAGCAAGCATGGTCTGACTTGGGAACAGCTTTTGAAGGCGATTGTGTCGCGGAGGCGAAGCCGGAGCTAGGTGCCTGCATGATAGGACCAACGCCACCCTCTACTGCCCCGGAGGCAGGTCCGCCTTCGCCGTGCCGTTCAGGAAGGCGACCGACGATGCTCGTACCCGTCGCGCTTCATGTTCTTCATGCCTTTGATAGTGGATGACCCAAGTCGGAGGATGGGAAGATCGGACTGATCCTTGGCCGACTTGAACGCCTCGCGGATCGGTCCCCACGCGAACCAGATGAAGCCAGCCAGGAGTAAGAACATGATGCCGAAGGGGTTGAGAAGGTGGTCGCCAGTGACCGCACCACCCCAGAACGCATAAAACCCCAACAGGCTCGCTGTGATTGTTGCAAAGATCGTGGCGACCATGGTGCCCTCCCGCTCGACTTGGAGCATTCCTGTCCGACGATCCTCTTCGGCGTTCGGATGACCGGGCCGGTAGAGATTACTGGCTAACGAACCGCTACGCCATGCTCCTGGCCGATCCGCGTTACCTCTTCGTGGAGTGCCGCATCAGCAACCCGAATGGCGCGATCTAATTCGACGCGGGCCTGCGTGTGATCTGCTACTTCCTTGGCTTCTGCTGGAACTCCCGCCGCACTCGCATCGTAGCCTCGGGCTTTGTGGTCGGTCTGCCTGTGGGCCATCGACTTGAGCAACTCGGCGTTTGCGTTGGTGGTAGGCTGCCATCTGCGATCATCGGCAGCAGCTTTTGATAGCGAGGTCAGGATGGTTCGCAGGCCGAGGCACCGATGACACCCACGAGCAAACCCGACGCTGAACTCGTCTATGTTTTCGAGGATCGTCACTCGCCTCACGATTGGCACGTCCAGTGGATTGACGATGATGGCGGTTGCGAGACGGCGATCTTCTCCGGCCCGCGTGCGCACTAGCGAGCAATCAGCTACGCCGAGCGGCAGTACGGGTCTTTCGAGGAGGTTGGCTTCGACCCGTAAGCGGGGGTGCGACGGACCATCGACGAGCAAAGAAAAACCGGGCCGGAAGGTTTGCGATTTCCCTGTTCCGGCCCGGTGCCTCGGCTCCCCAGGATGCAAGCCGAACGTCTAGTACCCTTCCCCTCAAGCTGGCAGCACGCTTCAGAACTTCGTCACCAACGCCTCTAGGAAAATCACCGTCAACGCGGCGATTAATCCACACTCCGTTGCCGTGAAGCCGTTCTCATTCTTCAGAAGTCGAAGCAAAATCCCGAACATACCTTCACCAATTACTGACGTGTCCGGGGAAACTGGAAGCGAATTACGTCTAGACCCGTTAATGCATTGTTAAAAGCAGGTAGCGGCCCAAAAATGTCACAGCGTCCATCAAGGCAAAGCTCGTGCTGTAAACCTCGGCTTAACCACGCCCGCCCAGCTTCGTTGGCGAAGCGTGGGGGTCGGATGAGCAAGACAAAAGCTGCTGCGGATTTGGTGCTTCGCTACCTGACCGCCAGGGCGCTGTTCAGGCAGACACCTTGAGACATGCCGTCCAACCTCGAATATCTAATCGGACGAGGTGACAGGCTGCTGCCCGGTGGCGTGATCATAAACGAGGTGCCGCTCAAGCCAGCACCGGCCATCATCGACGACTGCAAAGACCCGAAGTTCTGGTCCGCGATCATCGCTGGCGAGGAGAGCGCAATCGACATGGACACTGCGGAGCAGGAGCAAGTCCGCCAATTCGTCCTCGATGATGACTGGACGTGGCCTGTTCTGCCTTGGGAACATCGAGCGACAGGGACATAGCCACAGGCGGCCAGCGCAGAGGCACCAAGACCGGGTAGGCGATCAGACGACCTTCAGGTGCTTCCCGACAAGATCGCCACTGTACGGGCTGCGCTCGTCACCAGGAATGGCATCCGCAAGGTGTCTTGTGTTGTCGGGGTGGGTGGGGAAAGGCACCGCCCAGCAGATTGCGAGGGGATGCGCTTAGCCTGAAAGTCAGACGGCGGTTCGCAGCGATTTAAGGGTGTCCGGCAGCCAACCGTAAGCAGAAACGTCACGGCAGCTACGTGGGGAAGGCGTGGAGGCGAAGGCTGCAAGCGGCGAACGATATCACCGTGGCGTGGTCGGCGTGGTGAGACCGCCGTAGTCGTAGGTACTATCCCATCCAGAGCCGGTAAGGGCAGGCCCAAACCCCCCAGTATACGGGCCGATTGGAAACCCCGTGGTGGCTGGTGGCACATTTCCTCCGCCACTGTTTTGGTCCACGGTCTGGCTCGCTGCGGGCCGAGTGCCACGGATTACCGAGGAGCCTGGCGACGGTGGTTCCGGCTCGTGGATCACCGGGAGTGCGCTTTCGCCGCCGACTGTCGCATCTGCGGCAACGGCGATAATCGGCTGCCATAGCAAAGTGAAGCCAAACAGGACGGCTGTGAGGCATGCGAGCCGGGATTGCGCATTTCCCGAGCGAGAAGGTTCCACAACACGCCTCCCCTCAAGCAAGCGGGCATTTGCGCCCTTGTAGTGTTGGAATAGTTGCTCTCAGGGTGGCCTATGTCAATCAGATCGCAAGGGCTCTGATGAGGCGCTGCCGTTATACCTACCGAACCGTCACGCCGTGCTCCCACCTCAACTGGGCAATCTCTGCGCGGATCGCTCGCCGATCATACCTCGCTCGCCTACACGCAGCGGTACATTGAGCAGTCGCCGGAGGCCAAGCGCCGGGTCGTGGCGATGTAGGGTTCGGGATCAATGATCAGTCCCGCGCTCGTCCGGGTTGGCAGCAGCCAACTCGCGCACATGCTCAAGCACGTCTTTCCAGTTGGCTAAGCCTCCTCTGTCGCCAGCGGCTTCCAATTCCCTGCACCGTAGCTCCGCCATTTCAACCGCGTCCTGTCCGTAAACCAGAAACAGGTTGCGGGCCGTATCTTCGGATACGTCTGACGCGGGCGAGGCGGCGCGCTTTCGTGTCATGCGGAACACCACTGGGTTAAGCTGGGTAGCGAACGCGCCTGCGCGGTAACGGGCTGGCAGCGCGACAGAAGCGGATCATTCAATGAGGACTTCAAGACAGACGTTAGGCGTTTATGGAGAGGAATGTGTCATCAAGGACTGCAAATGTCCAAGATGCAAACGCTCACGCACGCTTGTTCGGCTACCTGCCAATTTTAAGTGCGCTGATATCATCTGTGATTTCTGCGGTTTTCTCGGGCAGATCAAAGCTGCATCTGTAAGGAACACGGAGATCGTGCCAAACACGATCCTCGGCGCGGCATGGGGACCGCAGAGGGATCGGATGGATGCAGGGATCTATTTTCCACTGTTTCTGGTGTTGGTGGAAGACATGACTGCAAGCGAATATGCTATCTACTATCTGCCCGCGGACTTGCAAATTCCTGAGATGTTCAAAGCTCGCAGCCCGCTTTCTGCAAATGCTCGGCGTGCAGGCTGGCAGGGCTTCATCTACGATCTGCAAGGTATGGGGAACCGCTTCGTCCGGCTGCGTTGAGCAAATCGCTTGATGCCCACAGGCTGTTGAACTCGATGATGCCGACAGAGCCGTGCTGATCGCGCTGTTGAAGTGGCAATTTGAGATGAACTAGAAAAGCATCTGCATTGAAAACTCTTGCGGTCACCTCGGGAGCACTCCATTTCAACAAGCCAATGAATGGAGTGTTAGTATGCCTAAAGGTCAAATCGACGTTGATCGCCAGCTTGACGCGCTGGCACATGTGATCGCAAGAGACGATATCAAACAAGTCGCGGCGAAATGGGGTATCACCCCGAACGGGGTTTATCAGCTTGCCCGCAGCGCCCTGAAACGCCTCAAACAGCCAAAGCGCCGTTGAGTAACTGAGCTAGGTGAATGATAGCTGCGGAAGGGCCCCGGTATGTCTGCCGTATATGCGAAGCTTCTCAGGAACCAGACCGGCGCGACGGCAATAGAGTATGCACTGATTGGCGCGCTTATCTCGGTTGCCGCAGTTGCGGTATTTGTCACCCTAGGCGGCAACCTCACTGGTACGTTCTCCACCGTCGCCAGCACGCTGTGAACGATGGTCAACGGCCAGGGTTCGCATCCCCTACCGCCACCTGTCCGGTCATTTTCCTCTCATGAGGTGCGGGACCGGGCGGAACTCGCCGGGTGCTATCCGCCCGGATGATCCACGGTAGGTGACGTGCCGCGGGTCACACCCGTTGAACATGGCTCAATCGCGCTCCGTTCGCTGGTCCCTGAAAAGGTCACAGCGCAGGGCTAGGTTGGTTTGTCGCTTCTCAGGCAGGCGAGCCGATCTTGGCCTCAAGGATTACCGTCACCGCCTGTTGAGCAGCGTAATCCTCGCTTTGCTCCGGGTGGACCCGGCACCACGCCGCGACACCCATGCGGAAACAAACGGCAAGCGGTAAGTGTGCCTGTTTGGCGGCGTCATACGCCTCCAGAACCGCTTCCGCCGCCCGGTCTGTTATCGGGTCACTTTCCCAGTCGCCCCAGGCCATGCATTCACCATCTGCTCTACTTGGCGGACGGGCTGCGCTACGCCGCGCCGCGCCGCCGGTAACATTATGTTAATATTAACAGGCGGGGAGCAGGAGGCCTATTGTCGTTCTTTTTAGGCGATTGCCACAAAGCAGGACGAAATCACCCCGGCCTGAGATCGCTGATCCGTACCCGATAGGCCCGGTTGCCTATCGTCACCTCCGCATTCCCGTCGCCAAGATCGCGGTGGAAGTGGCCCGTTTTGCCGTGCCATCGCACCTTGTCGCCCATGCGCCATTGCGGGGCCATGAGGGTTGGCGGTGCGCCTGCGCGCCGGGTTCGCTTCTGGCTGGCCTTGCGTGGTTCGCCCCCTGGAAGGCGCGTTCTGCCGGACATGGTGAAGTCTCTCGCGTGACAAAAACCTCTCACTAATCCGGGGTCGATCTTACGCTAACCGGCTGGTGACTAGAAGCCGATGAGCGTCTTCTCAAGATAGATGATGCCCAAATTCAGCATGATCCCGTACTCGACGAGGGTGAAGCCGTCTTCGTTTTTCAGCAACTTAGCGAAGAACCTCAGCACGAATTCACTTACCCTCCCAGGCTTCTCAAAAAGAAGAGTTGAACCAATTGAGCGGTCGTAATGAGGCTGAGTGTTGCAATCAGACTGTATTCGATTGCAGTGAACCCCGCCTCATCCCTAAAAATACGGCTGAATATGCGACACATTTTAATCTCCCTCTGAATGTTATTTGTTGTTGAGGAAGATTATTTCTCGGTAACGTTAAATTTGGGTTAACTCGCGGGGCGGGGCATTAATGAGCCTGAACACCGATCTACTGATCTCTGTCGTCTCTTGGCTCGGGACAGTTGGGCTTATCGTCGCGATTATCGCCCACGCATTTCATTGAGCAGCGCGAGAAAAACTCGATTGCAGCCTCCAAACTATCGGTGCTGGAATGGCCAGGGCGAGGCTCGGCTGCCGGGAGGGCCTGTAACGTCAGGTTGTAGGTGTGGACACGCTCATCGGCTTGGTGATCGCTGTGGCGTTAGCCTCGATCATCATTTGGATTGTCGTCCCCAGGCAGTGATGTTGCCGGATCAAGTCTCGGTTCGGGTCTGTCGCCGTCGCCCGCGCGCTCTTGCTCGCAACCGCTGGCGATCTCGACGGAAACGAACGCGCAAACGCATTGCCCCGGTGGACTGGTCGCCTGGCTCGATCAGGCGAGAAAGGTCTACTACTACCGGGGTCAGCAAAAGTACGGAGCCACCCAGAGCGGGCGCTTAGGCGCTTACGTCTGTCGTGATGAGGCAAAGAACGCCGGGATGAAGGAGACCCGTAGCAGCCAATAAGCTTCAGGCAACCAGATGATCTATCCGGCTTGTGCGGGCATTCGTTCCGCGTCAAGCGGAACCACCTCTGCGCTTTTGGTGAGTTTGAATTTCTGAGCGAAGATAGCGATTGCTTTCTCGATGGCGTCAATCTCGCCATGCTCGGCATCGAGCGCCTTCAGCTCTTCCGCGTGTCGGGCCAGCATCTCAGAGCGGCGAGTGGAAAGTCCCCGCTTGACGCGCTCCAGGTCCGCTGGTGTCAGCTTATCCCACACGATGTCATCTCCTGTTTTGTTGGCGCTGGAAGCAGTCTCGCTTGAGTTATCCTCGGTGACGGGCGTTGGGATAGGCTCGACACGCTGCTTGGCCAGTTGTGGCTGCTCGACGGGCGTTTGTAGCGGCGGGTGTACCGGTACGGCCACAAGCTGAGGCTTGCGTCGGGCAGAGCTGCCTACACCGAGCCCGGTTGTAATGTCGGCCAGTACCTGAGCGCGTCGCTTTGCAGCGTCAGCAATGTCGCGCTCAAGCAGTTGCACGAGACCCATGTTTTTTGTGACGCGAGCGGTGTCAAGGCGGCTCTGTAGATGAGCAAGCTCGTTGCTCACCGTTTCTAGTTCCATCCACTCGAACTTGCTCATGGCTAGGTTCTCGTGCTCCTGGCTGAGTAGTCCGTGTGAACGTGAGTAATTCATTACCGTTAAGTTCCAGTTACCACTCGCGTTCTGGAGAGACTTTTACGCTCGCGCATCTTTGTGGATGTTGCGAGTATTTGTCCTGAAGGCGACCGATCTAATATTCGGCTCCGACACGAGATGACGCGCGTCGGGCCTACTACCGTGACCTCCTCGACGGCAGCTTCAGCAGCTCAGCAGGCTCCACTTCTAGTGCCTCGGCGAGCTTCCCGATCACCTCCAGGCCGACATAGGGCTGACCCGTCTCGCGCGGTTTCAGGTGGGACAGGACGGTAACTAACCGCGATCTGCACAGCGACCTTGGCGGTATAGTAGCCAGGGTTACTACGGGCTCGCCGTTCAAGGGCTCTTCTGAGCACCTTGAGGGTAACGGCTGGAGGGCAGACGCTAAATGCTTGACCTTGACGCTGTTGCTCGCACGTTTCTTCGTCCCGCTATCTGGCTCTCGAAACGGGAGCATGTGGTCGATGCGCCCGTGATAAAGGCAGTCCACGACCAAAATCAGCCTAAGCGTGAGGACGTGCTGAAGAACTGGTTGCGAAGCTATAGTGTATTGCAGGGATTGTGCGATGACCAGCGCGATGCCGTTGTTAGGGCAATACTTAGGTTCGCGGATAAGCGCGAATGCGATCTAGACCTCAGTTTGTCGTACAACGGTGTGATGACGAATTTCAGAGAACTGTATTATGACTGCAAGAACGTCGTTCAACGTGATGTTACATCGCTTACCTCGAAAGCGCTTTGGTGCTGCTACCCGAGTGCGATACCGCTTTATGATCAATACGCGCAACAATCAATCTGGATGATTAGCAGGTTAGCTGGCATCGAACTGAAGAACGAACATAAACCCGGGGATAGATACGGGCCGTACGCGGAAATTTGGTTTGCCATTTACAGAGCTTTATCACCTCTGATCGACGCCTCTGATTTAGAGGGCTACCCGTATAGGGTACGGGTATTCGATAAGATTTTGTGGATGATTGGCGAGGCGAATTATAACCGTGATCCACGTAAAGTCGGTCTCGCGGCTGGAGCTGCCAAGGGGTGACTATCGCCACGCACGTAATCGAAGCTGCTCGCACGAGGGTTTTGTCGTGGCAGACGGAGACGAAGCGGACTGCGCGCCCTAAGCAGGCGTCGCAACTTAGTCGAAGTGCAAATGCGACAGATAGAGACCCTTGTAGCTGACCTTTCCCATAGCCTCGGCAAGCACGTCGAGCGACACACCGTTGCCGTACTTCCTGCCAACGCTCGCGCTCGTGTGGCCTGCGCGCGCCCGGTGATGAGGTGCAAGTCGGCGTGTCCGCATTGCCGTGGCTTCGGCAGAGTTCGATTTCCTCATTGTCCGCCGAACCTATCCGCGTCTCTGGCCCAGGGGTCGTCCTCAGAGAGGCAGCAGCGCAGGATAACCGGTACCCGTTATGACTGTTGTCGATGGTCCAAACGGGTGGTACAAACTGAGCCAAGGCGAGGCTAGGAAAGTCCAGCATTTCTGCGGGTTTTAGTTGTAGCGGAGCTAATCCCTCCCTCTCCGCCAGAGATTTGATTTTATTGGGTAAATTCAGCGTTCTCGGATTGTGCGGCGAGCGGCAGATTGGTGCCTATGGCGTTTGGTGCCGCCTCAGTGCCGACCCCGTCGATGCCCGGCCTCTTCCGCAGCTTCCGCTTCAGCTTCAGAATCGCGCATCCAATAGCGAAGCTGTTGGCGTATATCGTCCCTGACGGCGACCCGAGCCAACTCTCTACATCGGTCGGCCAGCGCCCGAAAACCCTTTGCATCCATCCCGGCTGCCTTTGCTGAAAGCCTTACCCGAGCGTTAACATATGTTTTACCCGTAGGTTCGGAAGAGGTACCGGCAAGTCACGGCAATGCGGGTATATCAATCGAAGATTGCCCCTTTGCGGGGCCAAGGCGGAGGATTCGCGTTGCGGCGACATCGGTAACGGCTGTTTATGCAGCGACAGCGCCGGTGCCATCACCACCGATTACCTGCCCGGCAAAAGCGTGCGCGAACGCTTCCGCATCCCTCGCAGCGTTGAACTCCACGCGGATGATCGTGGCACCGGAAACAAGGGATAATCGGAACAGGCTCGGCTGGATGCGCTTGCGATCGAGCCAGGTCCGGATTTCTTCCATTGGTTCAGCTAAGCCGTCGCCGTGGCGGCGGATTTCTACAATGTACATGCGATCTCTCCCGACGAATCGCTATCGCCTTGTTTAAGAGTCAACGCCTCTCAGGCTGGGGTCGTTCGGGTACATCGCAACTGGGTGCCCCGCGGCGGCCCTGTAGCGCGGGTCCGTCGACGGCGGGTAAACGGGTAGCCGGCATTTCCGACGCGACCGGCCCGCGATGTTGCGCCCGAGGCCAAGATCGCGGCAGGCGGCTCAGGACGCTTCGGTCGACCGCGGATACGCGGGTAACGGGTAAAACCGGACGCGGCGCATAGGCGGGCCGTTCCGGGCGGCGCTTAAGGCCGATCCGGCACGCTGAGCGGTCAGCGTTGCTTCCGCTCGGTGGTCAATTTGCGTGATCGCTTCGGAGCGGGCGTGGTTTCCGGCGCCGCTTGGCCGCTTTCCAACACAACCGCGAGCCTTTCATATTCCCGCGACAAAGCCAAATAGCTGTCGCGCAACTCGGCACTATCCGTGATTGTCGCTGCCCTTGCCCGGAGGCGCGCCGCTTCTTGCCGGTACCAACCAGGGTCGCGCAAGTCGGTCATGCCCTACAACGAGTACGGAGGCTCGAACAGTCCCGTGTCAATTTCAAGCTGGCACTGAGCGATCAGCGGCGCGTCGCACCTTCAATCCGCTGCGGTCGCCGCTTTGTTGACGAGCACGGCGCTGATAGCCCGCTCGATACGTCGCCATATCGCCGCGGCGTCGGCGTGGCCCTCCGTCGATAGGCCGTGAATGCGGCGTTCAGCGGCGCGCGCTGCGTTGCCGCGATTCTTGGCAATAAGGGGCCCGAGCGGCTCGCTCAATGTCGGCTTTAGTGAGCATTTCAGGCTTATGTTAAGGCGCCGACGCTTTGGGACAGTCGGGTATCGGTCGGGACGGTAGGGCGATAACTCGAAAACCGTTGTCCTCCTTGCGGGGGACCGGGAGTTCGAATCCCTCCCTCTTCGCCCCTTCGAAGGTTATTTTAGCGCCATCGCAAACGGGACCGCGCCGGGCTCGACCGATTGCGGCAGTTTGACGAGCGGCGCGCTTCGGGTGGTCGGGTCATCGTGACTTGCCTGTGCCGGCTTTGCATCGGCAACCGAATTGCCGCCCTCGCCAGGCTTGAACTGCCCCGAGATCTTGGCGCCGCATTCGATCTCGATGTCGCCGTAGCTGATCGTTCCGGAAACCCGCCCGGTCGCGCGCACGAGCAGCCGCTTTCGCACGACAAGATCGCCTTCGACCTGACCGTGCACGTCGGCGTTGTCGGTCGTGACGTTGCCTCGGAAGATGCCGGTCTTGGTCACAATCAACTGCTCGCAACCATCCAGCTTTGCATCGACCGTGCCTTCCGCAATCAGCCGATTGCACGAGGTGATCGAGCCGGAGACCGACATCCCCGGTCCGACGATCATCGTGCGTGCGTCGATTTCTTCGCCCCGCCCGAGGGATTGGACTTGCGGTTGCGGCGCCGTCTCGGGTTGGCGCGGCAACGGATCGGCGACGGGCGGCGTTTCGCTCGATTTCCAAAACGGTTCGGTCACTTTCAAGTCGCGCTTGTTGGTCGTCCCGAGCATCGTGATTCCCCCTTTGCGTCGCCCCGATCGGCGGGTGGAATTACCGGCCGGCAGCGTTAACGCAGCGTTAAGCGCATCTGCATGACCAAAATTGTCACAGCTGCATTGCATGCGCTTCCGGGGACGGCCTGATTGCGCCCGGATTGCGCCGACGATCCGCTCGATGGCGATTCCCGGCAACTATCCGTTCCAAGCGGGGTTCTCGGTCTATAATCTGGCTGTAATCTGGTCAGCGGCCGGAGATCCATCGCCCTCTCTCGGAGAGGGTTGCAACATGCCGGCCTGTGGAGGGGAAACCAGCTGGTGCCGGGCGATCGATCCTTTAGCGATATCGTCAAGGGCGCGCGCGATCCGTCGAGACGCGCGCCGGGCGACGCGGGACACCGCCTCACCGTCGAGACCGGCGGCCGCGCGACGGCCTTCGCGCTGCCCGGGCCGATCGCGCTGTGCGCCGCCATCGCGTTGATCGGGGTGGGCGCCGCCGCCTACTGCGCGCTCGGCTACATCCAGTACAAAGAAGTCGCCGGTATTGAGCGCGCTTCGGCCGAGCGCACGGAGCGCGCCAATGCCGATCTGCAGGCCGCGCTGGACCAACTGCGCGGCCATCTCGGCGCCGCCGCGGCGGGGATCGACCCGATGGAAGCGGCGAAGCCGACGATCGTGGGGCCGGAGCTGGATCGGACCGATCGCGTTCTGTCGTTGAGCCGGCCCTTCGGATCGCTCGATCGGGATTTGGCCCGGGATTTGGCCCGGGATTTGGCCAGTACGCTATCCACGCCGTTGGCGGCGACGCTCGCCGATCCGCCGGTCAAACTCGCCAACGGGCATTTGCTGCAGGCATGGGCGCGTGTCGGTCTCGGCCCGAGTGAAGAGGGTCTGCAGCGGCTGAGCGCCGAATACGACGCGATCGTCGACGAGCGCGATCGGCTTCGACAACGCGTCAGCGACCTCGAACAGCAGCTGTCGCTGTTGGAGCCGCGGCCGGCGCCAGCTCAGGCTGCGGCCGCCCGGCAGGACAGCACGACCGGCAGCAGTTCGGCCGGCGGTCTGGCTGCCATCGCGTTCCCGGGCGCTGCGGCCGCCGCTCCCGGCGCTGCGCCATCGCCGCCGATCTTGAAGAACTTCGTCGCACCCGCTTCGGCGCCGAACCATTTCAGCAACGAAAGCGGCGCGGTCCTGGGCGCCCCGAGCCCCGCATCGGTCCAGGAGAAACCTTAGCGGCAAGCGCAGCCGCGAACCGGCGCGGCCGCGAAAAAGCCTTCTCGAATGCTCCCGCTGACCGGGGGTTCGGCTCCCGCGGAACCCGCCGTCGGGCGCGCCGTTGAAGGGTCGGGTTGCGGCAGCACGGCGGGCGATGCGTTCGGTCCGAGGCGTCATCAGCGCGGTTCAGGAAGGGCGGTTCCGTCTCGTCGCCGATGACGGGCGGATCATGCCGTTTGTGCTGTCCCATAAAGCCGGCGCCGAGCCGCAAGACCTGCCGCCGTTGCAAGCCGCGGCGGCGCGAATCCGCATCGATTATGAAGACAGCGGCCACCTGATCGCGGTGATTGCCGACGATGTTGAAATCGAGGAGTGAATGGCGGTGAAGTTACGACAAACGGTCCGCAAGCGCGTCGCCGGCTTTGCCCGCGACTGGTCGTTGCCGCGCCAGGCTGCGGGTCAGGACCCGAGCCGAGAAGCGGCGAAGAGCACGATGTCGCGGAATCTGCGGCCGCGCCTCGAACAGGCGGACAAGATCGGCAGCAGCATCTGCCCGTTCTGCGCGGTCGGCTGCTCCCAGCTCGTTTATGCCAAGGACGGCAAGCCGATCCAGATCGAGGGCGACCCGCGCAGCCCGATCAACCAAGGCACCTTGTGCCCGAAGGGGGCGGCAACGCTCGGCCTCCTGACCGCGCCGGACCGGCTCGGCAGCGTCAAATACCGGGCCCCCTACTCGGACCATTGGGAAGACCGGCCGCTCGATTGGGCGATGGATCGGATCGCGCTGCTCGTCAAGCAAACCCGTGACGAGACCTTTGTGTCCGCATTGCCCGACGGCACGACCGTCAATCACACGCTGGCAATGGGTTCGCTCGGCGGCGCCACCCTCGACAACGAGGAGAATTATCTTCTCAAGAAGCTGTTCGGCGCCGGCCTCGGGATGGTGTGGATCGAAAACCAGGCCAGAGTGTGACACAGCTCGTCGGTGCCCAGTTTGGGTGCTACGTACGGGCGTGGAGCAGCAACCTTAGCAGAGTGGGACATCGCCAATTCGGACTGCATCCTCGTGATGGGGTCCAACATGGCGGAGAACCATCCCATTGCTTTTCGCTTCGCTTTGCAGGCGAAGGAACGCGGCGCAACGTTGATCCACGCCGATCCGCGTTTCACGCGCACCTCGGCGCTGTGCGACATCTACGCGCCGCTGCGCGCCGGCTCCGACATCGCCTTCCTCGGCGGCATCATCAACTACCTCCTTGAGCACGATCTCTGGTTCAAGGAATACGCGCTCGCCTACTCCAACATCGCCACGATCATCGACGAGCGGTTTCGCGACACCAGCGAGCTCGACGGCCTGTTTTCCGGCTTCAATGAAGAGAGCCGCTCATACAAATACGATTCCTGGCAGTACCGGGGCGAGGACGTGCCCGCGGCCCTGGCCGAGCACTACGTCAACACCGGCGAGTCGTTCGCCGAGAAGACCAAGCGGATCCAAAACGGGCCGCCGCCGACCGATCCCACGCTGCGGCATCCGCATTGCGTGTACCAGATCCTGAAACGGCATTACGCCGCGTACACGCCGGAAATGGTCGAGCGCGCCACCGGCTGCCCGCGCGGCGTATTCATCAAGGTGGCGGAAGCGCTGGCGCGCAATTCCGGGCGCGAGCGCACCGCCGCGATCTGCTACGCGGTCGGCTGGACGCATCATACGACCGGCGTGCAGATGATCCGCGCGGCTGCGATCATTCAGGGGCTGTTGGGCAATGTCGGCCGCCCCGGCGGCGGTGTCTTGGCGCTGCGCGGCCATTGCAGCATTCAGGGCAGCACCGACATCCCGACGCTCTACAACATGCTGCCGACCTATCTGCCGCAGCCGCACGCCTTCAAGCTGCATCAGACGCTCGAGGATTATCTGAAGCATGAGACCAACCCGACCGGCTGGTGGCACAACTTCCCGAAATACGCGGTCAGCCTGTTGAAAGCGTGGTACGGCGACCGCGCGGCGCACGACAATGGCTGGGGCTATCACTGGCTGCCGAAGATCGTCGGCGATCATTCGCAATTGCCGATGACGCTCGCGATCCGCGACGGCGTGTTCCGCGGCATGTTTGTCATCGGCCAGAACCCGGCGGTCGGCGGCCACAACGCGAGGATGGTGCAGCGCGGTCTGGCGCAACTGGAATGGCTGGTCGTGCGCGACACGGCCGAGAGCGAGACGGCGTCTTTCTGGTATGCCGGGCGTCCGGTTGTCGAGGGCGAGATCACGCCGCGCGACATTGCCACCGAGGTGTTTCTGATGCCGGCGGCGCTGTCGGCCGAGAAGGACGGCAGCTTCACCAACACGCACCGCCTGCTGCAATGGCATGACAAAGTCGTCGAGGCGCCGGGTGACAGCCGCTCGGAGAGCTGGTTTGCCTATCAGCTCGGCCGCCGGCTCAAGGCGCTCTATGCGGCCGGCGCCGACCCGAAGGATGAACCGGTCCGGGCGCTGACCTGGGACTATCCCGTCGTCCACGACAAGGGCGAGCCCGATGCCGAAGCGGTGTTGCGGGAAATGAACGGGTACAGCGTCGCGGACGGCAAACAGCTCGCCGGCTTCCAGGCGTTGAAGGACGACGGCAGCACCGCCTGCGGCGCCTGGCTCTATTGCGGCGTGTTCCCGAAGCAGGGCGAGAACCGGGCCCGCTCGCGCCGGCCCGACGGCCCGGACGGGCCGGGCACGCACCTCGGATGGGCCTGGTCCTGGCCGGCGAACCGCCGCACCATGTACAACCGGGCTTCGGCCGATCTCGACGGCAAGCCGTGGTCGGAGCGCAAGCGGCTGATCTGGTGGGATGCCGCGCAACAGAAATGGGTCGGCCCCGACGTGCCGGATTTCGAGGTGGCCAAGCCGCCCGGCTACCGCCCGGATTGGAGCAAGCGCCCCGAAGGCATGGAGGCGCTCGGCGGCGATTGCCCGTTCATCATGATCGCCGACGGCAAGCTGTCGGTGTTCGCTCCGTCCGGGCTCAAGGACGCGCCGTTGCCGGCGCATTACGAGCCGGTCGAGTCGCCGGTTCGCAACCCGCTTTACAAACAGCAGGCCAATCCCGTCGCCAAGCTCTGGGAGCGTGCCGACAACCGGCTGCACGCGGTCGCCGATCCGCGCTTTCCGTATGCCCTCACCACCTACCGGCTGACGGAGCACCATGCCGCGGGGCTGCCGACCCGGACAACCCCGCTCACCGCCGAATTGCAGCCCGAAAACTTTGCCGAGATCGCGCCGGAACTGGCGGCTGAACTGGGCATCGCAAATCTCGATTGGGTCACGCTGTCGACGGCGCGCGGCGAGGTCGAAGTCAAGGCGTTGATCACCGAGCGGTTGCGGCCGTTCCGGCTGAATGGCCACACCGTCCAGCAGGTCGGTCTCATCTGGCATTTCGGCTGGGAGGGTTTTGCCACCGGCGACATCGCGAACATCCTGACCAGCGTCGTCGGCGACCCGAACACCAGCATCCATGAGGCCAAGGCGTTCACCTGCAATCTGCGGCCGGGGCGCCGCACCCAGGGCGAACCGGCATGACCGTGCATCCGCGCGCGCTCGATTATCCCGCGGCGTTCCTCTCCGCCCCAATTCGCGATGAGGCGGAACTGACGGCCGGAACGCGAATCCAGCCGGGGCGGCGCTACGGCTTCTTCACCGACACGACGCTGTGCATCGGCTGCAAGGCGTGCGAGGTCGCGTGCAAGGAATGGAACCTGCTGCCGGCCGACGACCTCGGCCTGCGCGGCACCAGCTACGACAATACCGGCGACCTCGGCGCGACGACCTGGCGCCATGTTCACTTCATCGAGCACATCGCGGATCGCGACGGGGTTCGCGCGACCGAGATGCCGCCGTTCCAGAGCCACTGGCTGATGATGAGCGACGTGTGCAAGCACTGCTCGCCGGCGCCATGCCTCGAAGCCTGTCCCACCGGCGCGATCTTCCGCACCGAATTCGACACGGTTGTCGTGCAGCAGGACATCTGCAACGGCTGCGGCTATTGCGTGCCGGCCTGCCCATTCGGCGTCGTCGACGTGTCGCTGGAGGACGGCAAGGCGCACAAATGCACGCTGTGCTACGACCGGCTGAAAGGCGGCTTCGAGCCGGCTTGCGCCAAGGCCTGCCCGACCGACTCGATCCGGTTCGGCGAGCTTGACGAATTGCACGAGCTGGCGCGCCGGCGGCTCGCATCGCTGCACGAGCAGGAGGTCGCCGCCGCCTATCTCTACGGTACGCCGGATGCGCCGCCCGATATGCCGGGCCACGCGGATGGGCTGCGCGAGTTGAACGCGTTCTTTTTGCTGACGGCGCCGCCCGAGACCTACAATTTGCCGCGGGCGCCGACCCGCCCGGCCGAGCGCACCGGACCCGGGCTCGCGGCTGGTCTCGCCACCGTCGCCGCGCTGACGGCGGCCGTCGTCGCGCTGTTCGCCGCCGGCCGGAGCGGCTGATGACCACCCAACCGGCGCTCCGCTCAAAACCACGCTCCGCCGATTCGTCACGGCCGGGTTTGGCCCTGCCATCCACGAGAAGCGGTTCGGGGTTCCCCGGGCGAGGCCCGGGGACAGCGATAGGGGAGGGGCCGGCCGAGGACGGCCGCATCGATACCTATTACGATCAGCCGGCATTGAAGGCGAGCTTCTGGGGCTGGAAGGTCTCGACCTACATGGTCATCGGCGGGATCGCCGGCTCGGCCCAGATCATCGCGACGGCGGCCGATCTGGCCGGCGCTCCGCAGCATCGCGCGATCGTCCGCAACGGCCGCTATCTCGCGCTCGCCGGCGCGGCGATCGGCGCGCCGCTGCTGATCGCCGATCTGCACACGCCGCAGCGCTTCTACAACATGCTGCGGATTTTCCGTCCGACCTCGCCGATGTCGATCGGCACCTATGTGCTTCTCGGTTTTGGCGGTCTGAGCGCCATGCTGGCGGCCGCGCAATTGCGCCGCGATCTGAGTGCGAACTACGCTCCGGGCCATACCGCGCCGCGCTTCGTGCAGCTGCCGGCGGCTGCGCTCGGCGCCGCGATGAGCACCTATACGGGCGCTCTTCTCGCCGCTACCAGCACGCCGCTCTGGGCCGCCGCGCCCCGGCTGCTTCCGGCGTTGTTCGGCGCCTCGGCGATGGCCTCGGCAGCGGCGGCGTTGTCGCTGACGGCGCGCGGCTTGGGCGGCGAGCCGCTGGGCCGGATTGAAGCGATGGCGAGCGCGGTCGAGCTGTGTCTGTTGACCGCATTGCGCCGCCGCCTGCGGCAGGAAGGCGTCCGGACAAGTTTCGCCGCGGCGCCGCTCTGGCTGACCGCGGCGGCGCCGGTCCTGCGCGAGGCCGCCAAAGCGCTCGACGTCACAGGAAACACTGCGGCAATGAACGGCGCGGTCACCGCCAGGCGCTCGGCGCTGTTCGGCACGGCGAGCGCGGTCGCCGTTCTCGCCGGCGCGTTCCTGCTGCGTCATGCGATTTTACGGTCCGGCAACCGCTCGGCGGAGCAGCCGCGCGACTACTTCCGTCTTGCGCGGCCGCGATGACGTCCGCCACGCTAACACCCGAACTCGAGACCGCTCTCGCCGCGATGGATCGTGCGCTGCGCGACCGCCCGCAGCTCGTCTATGACGATCTGACAGAGGCGGTGCGTTGCCTGGTGCGGCTGCGCGACGCGCTGATCGCGGCGCGGCGGCGCGGCGATACGGTGGCGGCTGCTCGGCTGAACCGCCTGAACGCTCTCTTCAGCCTCGTCGTCGCAGCCGAATACCCGCTCGAAGGCGTGCGCCGCGAGCGTGTCGAAAGCGCGCGCCGCGAATTGGCGTCGCTGTTTGCCTGACCAACAATCAACACTGCCGCGAATCAACACTGCCGCGAATCAACACCACCGCGCCGCCCCGATAGGCGGCCGCTTTCGTCGCCAAGCTCAGCGGTGCAGCGCGCGTTCCAGCTGCTGCTTGTTCATCTTGGACCGGCCCGGGATATCGCGCCGCTTTGCTTCCTGGTAAAGCTCGCCGCGCGTCTTGCCGTCGCCTGATCGCCGTGCGGTGCCGCGGCGCCCTTCGGCCTCGGCCTGCCCGGTTTCGCCGCGCCGCTCCTTCGCCTTGGTGCGCCGCAAATTGTGCGCCCTTTCCTTCGGCGTGTCGTATTGCGAGGCGCCGGCCTCGCTGAGCGCGATCGCGATCGCCTGTTTGGGGTTCTTCACTTTGCGCGAGCCGCGTGCGGTCTTCAGCTCGCCATGCTTGTATTCGTGCATGACGCGCTGCACCGTCTTGCGCTGCGCCGGAGTTTGATGAATCGCCATTATGCTGTTCCTCGTCAGCCGTTCGCCGCCGGAATGCGCCGAAAAACCGCCGCCGTCCGTTGAAACGCGTGACGCTGCGGGAACCGGTTTGGTTCCCCATGGATGTGCAAATGCTCCCCGGAAGGGCGGTAGGCAACCGCGCCGCAGGCGGACAGTAAAGGCCGGTTTATTACAAGCCGAACGGGTAGGTTTCGGGCGCGCCCTTCCGCGGCTGCGACCGCAGCGGCGTCACCGGTTTGGTTTCTTCGAACCACACATACGCATCGAACTGATCCGCGAGTACCGCCTCGAAATAATGGCTGAGGAACTCGGTTTGCGGCCGGTACACGACGCCGATCGCCCGTTCGAGGTGCGGCTCGCGCAAGGCGTCGACGAGATCGCGTTTCCGATCGACGCCGCCGGCATGCCGCCAATCGGTCAGTGAACGTGCGTAACCCGTTTTGTGGAACGCATGTTCCCAGCTGTCCGGGCGCGCCGGGATGACGGTCTTCACCTTCATGTCGCCATCCCAATCATCGGCCGCCGCGACCGTGCCGCGGTCGGTGCCAAAACCGATCAGCACCGCCTCGTCGCCATAGGCGGTGCGGCACAATTCGCCGACGTTGAATTCGCCCTGCCAGCCCATCGCGGTCGCCGCGGCGTCGCCGATATGCGAGTTGTGCGCCCACACGACCGCCCGTGCATCCGGGCCGCCCTCGCGCATCAGGATCTGCAGCGTGTCGAACATGTGGCGGTCGCGCAGATTCCAGCTTTCCACCGAGCCGCGATACATGAGCCGGTAATAACGCTCGGCGGCCCGCACGATGCGGGCATTCTGCGCCGCGTCAAAAAACGCTTCGGCACCGTGGCGGATGTAATCGAGGCGGTGAGCGAGAAGCTCGTTCAACTCCTCGACGACCTTGTCTTCGCACGGGTCCTTGCGGCCGTGCGTCACGGCCCAGCCGTAGGCGGCGGGCTCATCCTGCCACGGGGTCAGACAGCCATAGCGCTGGCGCGCCGCCGCGGCGGCCGGCGGGTCGACCTCGTCGAGATAGCCCAGCACCGCCGCGATCGAGGCGCTGAGGCTGTAGACGTCGAGGCCGCGAAAGGCGGCGCGCCGCTCGGCCGGCAGATGTTCGTTGTGGAGGCGCAGCCAATCGATGAATGCCAGCACCTCCTCGTTGCGCCACATCCAGGTCGGGAAGCGCTGAAAGGCCGGGCGCGCCTCCTGGGCGGGAGCGAGGTGGCGGACGTAATTGTCGATCCGCGACGCATCCGGCCAGTCAGCCTCGACCGCGACGATGTTGAAGCCGTGATCGACGATCAGGCGCTGCGTGATCGCGGCGCGGGCGCGGTAGAATTCGGACGTGCCGTGCGTCGCTTCGCCGAGCAGCACGACTCTCGCATCGCCGAACCTGTCGAAGAAGGCGCCGAATTCGACATTGTGCTCGGGCGCCGGTAGCGTCTCGCCATGCGGCCGCAGCACGCGCGCAAGCGCTTCCGCATCGGCCTCTGCGCGCTGCTCGAGCAGGCTGGCATTATCGGACATGCTGATCTCCGTTCCCGGATTGCCGCTCCGGGCCTTCGTCTAGGGCGGCGTCACACCTCGCTCGGTGCCGTTTCGTTGACGCCGATTTCCGCGACGAGGATCGCCTCCATCGACGGCCATAAGCCGCGGATGTGGCGCGGCAGTGTCGCGATGATCTTGTCGACCTGGCCCCCGCTGATGTGGCGTTCCAGGACACCGAAGACGGTTCGCGTCGCCTCCCGCGCGTTCACCGGACGGGTGTCCTTGAGCCCCTCGGCGACATGTTCAACGAATTCTTCTTCCGTCCGGCTTTTGTTGATTCCCGCGGCCGGGTGCCACTGGTCGTAATAGGTGCCGCGAACCAGCAGGGGCAGTTGCGCTGCAAGGTGAGCTGCTTCCTCGACCGGAACCCGGTCGCGCAACGCGCGCAGCACCGCTCCCAGGATGTGCCACGCGACATGCCGGTCCGGCCCCATTCGCTCCATGATTTCATCGAGCCAGATATTTGTCGTCTGCACGGTTTTATCGAATACGTCGAGACCGGTGGTGCTCATCTTAGCCTCGCTCAAACTTGATTTAAGTTAGGGCGCTTCTCGCGCGGCCCGTGCCAATGAAACGCACCGGGCGGGCATAGGTTCGAGGCAATTAGATCAATGAAAAAGCGTGCCGATGCGGCCACATTGGACGCGTAAATACATTCAACAAATAGAGTGCGCGCGGTTTTTTATGCTGCGGCGGCACGTCAACCTTCAGGTATTGCTTTTCACCGCCGGCGCAGCCGGAAAGATCAGCGCGGAACGATGCGCGCGGGTCGCGGGTTGGGATAGCAGGATCCTCTGCATCCGAGGCCTGCAATGTTCCTCAGAAACCACCTGGACGAGTTGCTGTCGTACGAACAGAGCCCGGCGGTCTCGATGTATTTGCCGACTCATCCGGCCGGGCCCGAAGCCCGCCAGGACGAGATCCGGCTGCGCAATCTGTTGTCCGCTGCGGCAGACCGCCTTGCCGCCCGCGAGTGGCGCAGGCCGGACATCGAGGCGTTGCTGCAACCGGCGCGCAGGCTGGTCAACGACATCGACGACGAGGAGTTCTGGCGCTACCAGCAGCACGGGCTCGCGGTATTTATCGCGCCGGGATTCGACCGGGTCCACAAATTGCCGATCGAAGTACCGGAAGAGCTCGGGATCGCCGAGCATTTCCGGGTCAGGCCGCTGTTGCCATTGATCGAGGCGCCGGGATCGTTCTGGGTGTTGGCGCTGAGCGGCGTCCGCACCCGGCTGTATCAGGGCTCGCGCTGGAGCTTTGCCGAAATCGGCGGGCTCGACCTGCCGCAAGGTCTGCCTGAGATCTGGGGCGAGACCGAATACGAGGAAGCCCGTAAAGCGAGCGCGACTGGCCGCAATCTGCACGCCTCGGGCGGCGTCGCCCAGCCGCAGGCGTTCGGCGAGACGCCCGGCGAGCTGCACAAGGCGCAGCTGATCGAATTGCTGCACCGGATCGCCGCCGCGGTCGAGCCGGTCATCAAGCGCCAGCCGGCGCCAGTGATCCTTGCGGCCGAGCCAAAGGTCCAGGGCCATTTCCGCGAGCTCGCCAAGTGGAAGGAGCTGCTGCCCGGCGGTATTCTCGAATTCGCGGATGCGATGCCGGATAAGGAGCTGCACGACAAGGCTTGGCAAGCCTTCGCGCCGCTCGCGGAGCAGGCGCGGGCCGACGCGCTGGGTCGCCTGCTGTCTCTGCTCGGCAATCACAGCAAGGCGACGACCGAGCCCGAGGAGATCGTCAAGGCGGCGCGCTATGCCCGCATCGATCGCCTGTTCCTGTCCGATGGTCAGCCGCCGCTTTGGGGATTTTTCGACGAAGCCGAGGACCGGGTGGTGATTCATCCCGAGCCGGCCGAAGGCGACGACGATCTGCTCGATTACGCCGCGCTGATGACGTTGCGCCAGGGCGGCAATGTCACGCTTGCCGACCGGACCCAGCTGCCGCCGGCCACCCCCGCGGCTGCGATCCTGCGCTACTGAGCCGGCGATCGATCCAAGGCTGGCTACCGGCGCAACTCGGCGATCAGTTCGCGCAGGATGTCGGCATCGGCGGGAGAGGCGAGCGGTATCGTGAATTCGAGATGCGTCGCGAGCCTGCCATAGCGCGCCCTCAGCTTGCCGGCGATCTCGTCATGCGTGCCGATGACGGCATAGGTGTCGAGCATGTCGTCGCTGACGAGGCCCGGCATTTCCTCCCAGCGCTGCGCCCGCGAGAGTGCCTGCAATTGCTTGGCCGTCTCGGCGTGGCCGTCGATCTCGAATGCGGCGAGATAGGTCGGGGTCGATGCGTAGAACGCGACCCGCGAGCGCACGTCCTGCAGCGCCGCGGCAAGCCCGGCCCGGTCCGGCGCCGTCGCCACGAGAGGCATGACGCACATCGCAAAATCGGTCCCATCGCGCCCGGCCTCGCGCCCGGCCTTTGCCATGCCCTTGCGCGCCGCCGGCAGCATCACATCGGCGATGTAGCGCGGCGTCGCGACGGGATGGGCGCGGATGCCGTCCGCCACCTCGCCCGCGACCTGGCACATATACGGGTTGACCGCCGCCAGCTCGACCCGGATGTCGGGGTGTTCGAGCGGCGCCGGCGCAAACAGCGGCACCATCAGGTTCAGCGTGTAATGCTCGCTCCGGTAGTCGAGCTTTGTGCCGTGCTGCCATGAGGCCCAGATCGCCCGCAGCGCGCCGACATAATCGCGCAGCCAGGGCCCCGGCGGCGACCACCGCATGCCGTAGCGCCGCTCGATATGCGCTTTGACCTGCGATCCGAGCCCCAACGTGAAGCGCCCCTGCGACAGCCGCGCCAAGGTCCAGGCGCTGTGCGCGGCGATCGTCGGGCTGCGCGGGAACGCGACCGCGACCGCGGTGGCGAGCCGCACCCGGCTGGTCGCCTGCGCCGCCAGCGCCAAGACGATGAATGGGTCCTCCTTGGTCTCCTCGGTCAATACGCCGTCATAGCCGAGCTCCTCGGCCCGCCGCGCGTCTTCCCCGACCCGCGCGACATCGAGCGGCGCCGCCACGCGCACCCCCGGATCGAGCCTCCCCAGCGGCAACAGCGCCTCGATCTTCATGCCATGCTCCATTAGCCTTACGCCTGTCATTGCGAGGAGCGTAGCGACGAAGCAATCTCGTCCCGGTGCGCTCTTGCGATCGAGATTGCTTCGCTTCGCTCGCAATGACGGCCATCCTTTTATAGGTCAGGGTATAGGTCGCGCCATTCCGGATTGAAGCCGTTGATCAATTCGAGCTTCTTCTTGCGCGAGCCAGCCTTGATCTGCTTTTCACGCGCGATCGCGCCCGCGGCATCGGTGCCGACCTCGTAATAAACCAGCTTCCACACGTTGTAGCGCTTCGTGAACCCGGCCAGGAGCTTCTCGCGGTGCTGATAGATCCGTATCTTCAGGTCGCTGGTTACGCCGGTGTACAGAACGGTGTGTCGGTCATTCGTCAGGATGTAGACGTAATAGAGCTTCTCTACAGCTGTCATTGCCAGGAGCACAGCAATAGACTGTCATTGCGAGGAGCGCAGCGACGAAGCAATCTCGACGGAAATGCACGGTCTGATGGATCGCTTCACTTGCTTTGCCTTTAGCCGAACCGTCCGGCAATATAGGCATACACCGCGCGCAGGGTCTGCGCCTCGGCGCCTTCCGGGCGGCCCGGCCGGGCGCGGGTGTTCCACGCCATGACGTCGAGATGCGCCCACGGAACGTCCGGCTCGACAAATTCCTGCAGATAGAGGGCCGCGGTGATCGCGCCGGCCTGCGGGCCTTCCGACACGTTGTTGAGGTCGGCCGCCTTGCTGTCGAGGAGCTTGCGGTACCTCCGCCACAGCGGCATCCGCCACAGCGGATCGTCCTCCGCCGTGCCCGCCGCGATGAGCCCCTCGGCGAGCTTGTCGTTATTGCAGAACAGCGCCCCCAATTCCGCACCGAGCGCAACCCGCGCCGCGCCGGTCAGCGTCGCCGCGTCGACGATCATTTCGGGCTTCTCGGTCGACGCCTCGGCCAGCGCATCGCACAGGATCAGCCTGCCCTCGGCGTCGGTATTGCCGATCTCGACCGTGATGCCCTTCCGGGTCTTGACGATGTCGAGCGGCCGCATCGCATTGCCGCTGACCGCGTTCTCGACCAGCGGCAACAGCACGCGCAGCCGCACCGGCAATTTGCCCTGCATGACCGCCTGCCCGAGCCCGAGCATGATCGCCGCGCCGGCCATGTCCTTTTTCATCATCAGCATGCCCGAGGCGGGCTTCAGGTCGAGCCCGCCCGAGTCGAAGCACACGCCCTTGCCGACCAGCGTCACCTTCGGCGCGCGCTCGTCGCCCCAGGTGATGTCGATGAGGCGCGGCGCGCGCGTGCTGGCGCGTCCCACCGCATGGATTGTCGGGTAGTTCTCGGCGAGCAGCGCGTCGCCCACGATGACGCGGTATTTCGCGCCGGCGCTCTCGGCAACCGCGACCGCCGCCTCGGCCAACTCGGCCGGTCCGAGATCGTTGGCCGGCGTGTTGATCAGATCGCGGGCGAGACAGATCGCGTTCGCCAGCCGCTCGGCAAGACCGCGGTCGGCGCGTTCCGGCCACACCAGACGCGCACGGTGCTCCTTCTTTTTCTCGCGATACAGATTGAAGGCGTAGGTCCCGAGCGCCCAGCCCAGCGCCAGCCGCGTCGGGTCGCCGCCCTCCGGCCCGCGCTCCAGCCGGTAATTGCCCTCGGGCAACGTCTCGGAGAGGCCGGCGAGCGCCCACATCGCCGCCTCGTCCTCGCCGTGTCCGGCCAGTACACGGCCGAGCTTGCCGTGCTTGTCCGGCACCAGCGCCAGCTTGCCTGCCTCGCCGGTAAAACCGGTCGCCGCTGCCCAGTCGCGCTCGCGCGCCGGCGCTGTCTCCCGCCATGCCTCGAAGCTTGCCTTGTTCACCACTGTGATCGGCACCGCCCCGGCATCATCCTCGATCAGATTAAACGCCATGCTCTACCTCGAAATTTTACAATGAGACGATGAAATCTCTTCGCGCTCGCAGCGCGCAAAAAACGCTTTAACGCGGAGGACGCAGCGGTTTCGCAGAGGACGCGACGGCATCGGAGTGGCTCATGCGCCATCGCGTACCTCTGCGTTTCCTCCGCGTCCTCTGCGTTAAAGCGTTCCCTTTTCTCACTGCCTCACTGCCTGATTGTTAAATAAACCCCTGGCTACACCGCCATGCGGCCGCCATCGACGACGATGGTCGTGCCGGTGATGAAGGCGCCGGCCGGCGACGCCAACAGCAGGGCCGCCCCCGCGATGTCGACCGGCTGTCCCAACCGGCGCAGCGGCGTCTCGGCCTCGCGCGCGGCGCGGCGCGCCGGGTCCTCGTAGAGCGCCCGTGCAAAATCGGTCACGACCAGCCCCGGCGCGATGCAGTTGACCCGCACATTGTCCGGCCCCCATTCGGCGGCGAGGCTGCGGCACAGCGCGTAATCCGCCGCCTTTGTGATGCCGTACATGCCGATGACGGTCGAGGCCTTCAGCGCGCCGATCGAGATGATGTAGATGATCGCGCCGTCGCGCCGCTCGCGCATCTCTGGGGCCACCATCTTCGACAGCCACAGGTTGCTCAACACATTGTTCGTCATCATGCGCTCGAACGCCTGGTCGCTCAGATCGGCGAGCGAGCCGTAATGCGGGTTGATCGCCGCATTGCACACGAGAATGTCGATCTTGCCCCATTCCTGGCGCGTCTTCGCGACGAGGTTTTCGAGCTGCGCGTGATCGGAGATGCGCGCCGTCACCGCGATCGCCTCGCCGCCCTTCGCGCGAATGCCGTCGGCGACCTCGTCGCACGGCCCCTGGTTGCGCCCGGAGATCGCGACCTTGGCGCCGGCCTCGGCAAAGCCTTCGGCGATCGCCCGGCCGATGCCGCGCGACGACCCCGTGACGACCGCCACCTTGCCGCTCAGATCAAACAATTTCATGTGCCCTCGCTTGCTAGGCATCAACCTAATTGCTGCGGGTGGATCATCGATCTTGCGTCCTTCGACTGCTCGCCTCGCTCGCGCTCAGGATGAGGAATGCTTTTAATGCCATAAACCACACACCCTCATCCTGAGGAGGCCGCGAAGCGGCCGTCTCGAAGGACGCACGGCAGTATTGCAGCAGCCTTACGCCCGCGCGCGCACGACCGGGTTGCGCAGGATGCCGATGCCGGTGATCTCGATCTCGCACATATCGCCGTGCTTCAGGTTGCGCGGCCAGCCATCGGTGCCCATCCACACGACATCCCCCGGATAGAGCGTCAGATATTGCGACATGCGGCTGATGAAGGTCGCGACCCCGTACAGCATATCGTTGGTCTTGAAGCGGTCGGTCTCCTCGTCGTTGACCCGCACGATCGTCATCGCCTTGTCGAGATCGAAATCGGTCTCGATCCACGGCCCCATCGGCTTGAACGTGTCGCTGTTCTTGGCGCGCCACAGCGTGCGGTCCTGACGCTGCCAGGTGCGCTCGCTCATGTCGTTGCCGATCGTCCAGCCGAGCACGCAAGAGAGCGCGTCGCGCTCCGACAGGTGCTTCGCCTTGGTGCCGATGACCGCCACGAGCTCGGCCTCGTACTGCACGACCTCCGACGCGTCATGCGGGATGACGATCGTCTCGCCGTGCGCGATCAGCGCGTTGTTGGCGCGATAGCCGACATCGGCGGCCTTCGGCAGATCGGGCTCGCGGCCGAGCTTCCGCGCCGCCTGCGTCACATGCTCGGTGTAATTGAGCCCGGCGGCGTAGAACGTCTTCGGCACGACCGGCACGAGGAATTTGACGTCGTTGAGCTTGCGTTTGATGCGCGTCATCTCGTACCCGGCGAACGGGTCGCCTGTGACGTCGACGACCGCGTCGCCCTCGATGATGCCGTAATGCTCGCGCCCATCGGCCTCGTATCGCAGCCACCGCATTGTTCCACTCCCTCTCTCGCCTCTAATTGTCCCATCATAGTCCGCAGGACAGACGGGGCGGGGCGCAACCCGCCAAATCCGATTTCTTTCACAATGAGACGGCGAGGCAGTGAGATTCAGCGGCACGGCATCTCGCTGTCTCACGGCCTCATTGTGAAATCTTTTGCGGGCTCAATCCTTCACATATTCGAGGCGGAAGCCGTCTTCCCAGCGCTTGACGTGCCCGACCGAGGGCGACGGGAAGTGCATCGTGCAGCACAGCGTGTCGGTATCGCAGTAGCGCTCGAAAAACCGCCGCCGCGTCGCCACCGCCTGGTCGCGGTCGGTGTCGACCCGCATGACCAGTTCGGGATAGCGCGCCTGGATCGGCGAATGAATGAGATCGCCGGTGAACACCGCCTGGTCGCCGCCCTTCCCGGCGCACACCGCGAAATGATCCGGCGTGTGCCCCGGCGTCGGCTGCAGGCGGATGTGGTCGTTGAGCTCATGGTCGCTGGTGACGAGCTCGGCCTTGTTCGCCTCGATGACCGGCAACACGCTCTCCTTCATCGGGTCGAGCGGCATCCCGGTCGCCGGCGCGTTCGACCAGTAGTCGTATTCCTTCTTCGAGAACAGATAGCGCGCCTTCGGAAAGGTCGGAACCCACCGGCCGTTCTCCAATTTCGTGTTCCACCCGACATGATCGCCGTGCAGATGCGTGCACATGACGAAATCGATGTCCTCGACCCCGAGCCCCGCCGCCTTCAGCGCCGCCATCCAATTGCCGTCGCTCTTGTTGTGCCAGGACGGCCGGTGCGGAAACGTCTTGTTGTTGCCGATGCACGCGTCGACCAGGATGTTGTGGTGCGGCGTCTTGACGACATAGGACTGGAAGCACAACACGACATTGCCGGTCTTCGCATCATAGGCGCCCTGTTCCATCCATGAGCGGTTCTCCTCGAACCGCTCCTTGGACAAGCTCGGCAGGAATTCGAACAGCGGCGTGAAGCCCTGCTCCTGCTCGACGATGCGGTGGATCGTCATGTCGCCGACCGAAAATTCCGTGCGCATCCCTCTTCTCCCGTCTTAGCCCGCCTCTCGGCCCATCCTAGAGCCGGCCCCGCCCCAAAACAAATGCTCGGCAAAACCGGGTGAGGGTTTATGCAACAAGTGAGGAGCGTTGGGCGGGTGAAGCGCAGCGAGCCGTAGCCCGCGGGCTTGACCCGCGGGGCAACCCGCCGCAATCACTCTCCGACGACGAGCGCGAGGTAATCGGCCGGCTTCAGGATGCGCACGCCGCGCCAGGGATGCAGCACGAGCAGATCGTCGTCGCTGCTGACGATCGTCTCCGCGCCGGCCGCGAGGGCGAGTTCGAGGTACTTGTTATCTTTCTGATCCCGACAGTCGGTTACACGCACAGCCGGATCGAACCAAATGGCTGCGCCGCGCAGGACCCGCAAGAACTCGTTCCTGCGCCGGCGCGGGATGGCGCGCGCGAACTTTGGACGGCTCAGAACTTCTGTGATCTCTGCATCCACCGCGGCAGAGAGCGCGAACACGTCAACCTCGTCGGCGCGCAGAAGCGCGCGCTCGGGGAGGCTGTCCGCCTTGAGCGCGGCGCTGACGATCGTCGAAGCATCGAAGACGATCAACGCTTGCCGCTCGGCTCGCGCCGCTCAGCATTGTACGCCGCCAGTTCGGCGTCGATCTCGGCGTCCGTGAGGCCGGCTGCCCTAGCCTCGGCCTTCATTGCCGCTATCGCCCGCGCCAGCGGAGTTGGGCCGGCGCCGGGCCGCAGCACGCGGCTGACGAGGCGCCCGATCGCTTCCCGGTTCCGCGCATCGTCGAGCGCCGCAGCTGCCTCCGGCTCGACCGGGATCGTCACATCAACCGTCTTGGTCATCTTGCCTCCATTACGCGGCATGAACCCATCTTGCTCGCGCCGTCTTACCCCTCCTGGTCGACGCCGACGACGAGGTGGACTTCGGCGACCTCCTCGCGCGGCACCTTCAAGTCGCGCGCCGGGTTGAGTTGCCGCAGCACCAGCGCGTCCTTCTCCCAGCCGACGAATTGCTTGATCAGCGCCGCCTTGTCCTTTTTGTAGACGACGACGTCGCGGCCGCGGATCGCCGGCTTGAACGGGTTGACGTGCAGCAGCCACCCCTGCTGATAGCGCGGCTCCATACTGTCGCCGATCATGTAGATCGCATAGGCGCCGCGCACGCCGTTCAGGTTCGAGGGGCGCGGCGTGTAGCCGATCGGCCCGTCCTCGAGAAACATTTCCTGGCCGCCGCCGCCGCGCGCGGCGCTGCGGATCGGGATCGGCTCGTTGCCGGTCTGGCTGCGCAATTGCGTGACCGCGAGCGGCGGCCGGCCGCGGCGGCGCGGCCCCTCCGGCACCGATCCCGGCGGCGCGTCGCCCGAGGCGCGGCGCAGCACCTCGTCCTGCGACACGCCGAGAAAGCTCGCGGTCTGCGCCGCTTCCAGTAATTTCATCTGGCGCTCGCCCTTCAGCATGCGCGAGACCGCCGACGGCGCGAGGCGCAGATGCCGCGCCAGATCGGCTTGGCTGAGCCCGGCCCGCTCCAACGTCTGCATAAACCATGAGGTATCCATTGTCGCAACCCTAAGAGCAATGATGACGCAATTGTCCCATTGACATTCGACTGAGCGACAATATATGACTGCAATGCTGGAATAACAAGAACAAAGCGCAAGGGGGTGGAATGCGCGAGGATCACAACGAGGATTTCGGCTGTGCTTATCCGCTCGGCGAGGAGGGCCGCGAGGCGGTCGCGTGCGGCCAGCCCCGCCGGCCCGGGTCGAGCTTCTGCCCGGCGCATCATGCGCTGTGCCATGTGCCGCCCGGGAGCGGGGCCGAGCATCGCGAGCTCGCCGAAGAGGAAGCCTTGGCGCGGGTCGTCGGCGGTCGCCTCGGCCGGGACGCGCGCGAGCCGCCCGAACCGCTGCTGCGCCGCCTCGACCGGGTCACCCGGCTTTTTTTATGGCCAGATCGTTCACGTTATGTTCATGGAGGAAACATGTCGAAGCGCAATATCGTCCAGCGGCACGATGATCGGGACGCGATGGCCTCCGATCTTGGCCCCACCCCGGAGCGCCTGCGCCACGGCCTTGTCGAGCCCCTCGCGCAGCCGATCCTCGATGCGGCGGGCCGCCGGTCGCGGCCTTATCGCGCGGTCGATACCCTCGCGGTGATGGAGCGGCGCGGCTCGATCACGCCGGCGATGCGCCAGGCCGGCGAAGATTTTCGCGCCCGCTTCACGGTGGCTCAGCTCGACCCGTTGCGCGCCTCGGATCCGTCGCATCTGCGCATCGCCGAGGAGGGCCCGCGTCCCGACAAGGCGGTGCCGGGGCCGCGCGCCGAGGCGGCCCGCGCGACCGTGTGGCGCGCCGTGCAGGCGGTCGGCGGCATCGGCTCCCCGGCCGGCTCCTGCCTGTGGCATGTCGTCGGCTGGCAATTGCCGCTGAAGGAATGGGCTTTGGGCCAGGGCTGGAGCGGCCGGCGGGTCAGCCAGGAAGCGGCTTCCGGTATATTGATCGCAGCGCTCGGCGCGCTCGAATCGCACCTCGATGCGCCAAAATTTTTGCGGTAGCTACATTTTTAACTTGACAAATCCGGATTGATATGATACGACTCAGGCACACTGCACAATCCGGATTGAAGAAATGGCCGAGCCGCAAGGCTTTCGGAACGGGCCGGCGCGCATCGCCGGCCTGTTGCCGTTGGAAGAGGTCGCCGAGCGCGCCGCGCGGCTCGGCATCACATTGGACCGCGTGCTTCAGGCGCTTGCGTGGATCGCCTTCGGCGACATCACGCGCGTCGTCAGTTGGGACACCGAGACGCTGACGATGACGGCCTCCGGCGATCTCGACGACGCCGACCGGGCCGCCGTCGCCGAGATTATCGCATCCGCGAAGGATCAGAAGATCTATCGCGTCAAGATGCATGACAAGCCGTCGGCGCTCGCCTTGCTGCTCCGCTGGCTCGACAAGCTGGAGAAGCTGAAAAGCGAAGCGAGCAACGGAGAGCAGGACGACGATGACGGAGAGGATCCCCGCGAGTTCCTTATCCGCGAGATCGCTCGCCTGCGAGCTCGACGAGGAGGAACTAGCGGAGCTCCTCCGGGGAGCGCCGAAGCCGAAAGCCCGGAAGCTCCGGCACGAATGGGAGTTCTGGGGGCGGATTGAGCAACAGCCGCCGCCTGGGGATTGGCGCATCTGGCTGTTGCTCGCCGGGCGCGGCTTCGGCAAGACCCGCACCGGCGCCGAATATGTCCGCGCAAAGGTCAAATCCGGCGAGGCGCGGCATATCGCGCTTGTCGCGCCGACTGCGCTCGACGCGCGCAGCGTCATGGTCGAGGGCGAGAGCGGTCTGTTGTCGATCGGCCCAGCGCACGAACGGCCGCATTACGAGCCGTCGCTGCACCGCCTGACCTGGCATAACGGCGCCGTCGCGACGTTGTTTTCGGCCGACGAGCCCAACCGCTTGCGCGGCCCGCAGCACGACCTCGCCTGGTGCGACGAGCTCGCCGCATGGCGCTACCCGCAGGCCTGGGACATGCTGATGTTCGGTCTGCGATTGGCTGGTCCGGGGGGCGCCGATCCGCGCTGCGTCGTCACGACGACGCCGCGCCCGATCAAATTGATCCGCGACCTGCTCGCCGACCCGAGCGTCGCGGTGACGCGCGGCCGAACCGCCGACAAAGCCGGCAATCTGGCGCCCGCTTTTCTCGCGCAGATCGTGCGGCGCTACGAGGGCACCCGGCTCGGCCGCCAGGAACTCGACGGCGAATTGCTCGACGACATGCCGGGCGCCTTGTGGACGCATGGGCTGATCGATGCGGCCCGGATCAACGCGCATCCAAATCTGGTCCGGATCGTCGTCGCGATCGATCCGGCCGCGACGTCCGGTGAGCACGCCGACGAAACCGGCATCATCATCGCCGGCCGCGACGCCGAGGGACACGGCTATGTCTTGGCCGATCTGTCGAACCGGTACGCGCCGCTCGAATGGGCGAGGGCCGCGATCATTGCGTATCGCACGCATCATGCCGACCGCATCGTCGCGGAGGTGAACAACGGCGGCGAGATGGTCGAGGCGATGCTGCGCACGGTCGACCCGAACGCGCCGTTCACCGCGGTGCACGCCGCGCACGGCAAGGTGGCCCGCGCCGAGCCGGTCGCCGCGCTCTACGAACAGGGGAGGGTGCACCACATCGGCGCCTTCGCAGCGCTGGAGGACCAGATGTGCGCGTTCAGCGCCGATTTCGACCGCGACGTCGCCGGCTATTCGCCCGACCGGGTCGACGCGCTCGTCTGGGCCTTGACCGAACTGTTCCTCGCGCCGATGCCCGGCGGCGCGATCTTCGAGGATTACCGCCTCCGCGCCGCCGCACAGCCGGATGATTGAGCCCCGTAGGGCGGGTGAGCGAAGCGTAACCCGCCGACAAGAAGAAGCGCTCTACCGCGGAGGTCGCGTCTTTGCGTAATCCACCGCGTCCTCTGCGGTAAAGCATTCTCTTTCTCGCTGTCTCACTGCCTCGTTGTGAACCCAATGGAGCCCCGATGACCCTTCTCGTGAAGGACGCCAACACCACCGTGCAATCGCTGTCGACCGTCATCGATGCGAGCGGCAATCTGGTGCCGGCGCACGCGCCCGCTTCGACCAACGCGCAGGGCGTCGCCGCGCCTGTGGGCCCGCAGAACCCGCTGCCCGTCGTCAACACCGCCGCCAACTCCGCGAGCGACGGCAGCGGCACGGTCGCAGCGGGCGGCAGCGCGCAGACGCTGTTCGGCGGCGCGGTGCCGGCCAACGGCTTTCTGGTGCAGAACAATTCCTCGGCCGCGCTGTGGATCTGCGATACCGGTGCCGCCTCGGACGGCGGCGCCTCGCTCCAGCTCGCGCCGAACGGCGGCCTCTTCGTGACCCCGTCGGGCTACAAGCCGGCCGGACCCGTCAGCCTGTTCGGCGGCACGACCGGCCAGGCCTTCGCCGCCCGCCGCTGGTAATCCGCACATACTGCAACAGCAACCAGCGTCCTTCGACTGCTCGCTACGCTCGCGCTCAGAGCCTGCACCGGCGCAGGCCGGGGATGAGGAGACATTGTCGATGGCATCAAAATCATCCCTCATCCTGAGGAGCCCGCGAAGCGGGCGTCTCGAAGGACGCACGAAGGCGATCCCGCCGACCGCCTTTCGGACCGCGGGCGTCCCGCCCGCAATGGATCCCGGCGCAGGCCGGGATCCATTCGTCAACCTCTTGGCGAGCGGATCAATGGGTCCCGGCCTTGCCGGGACCTGATTTAAAAGAAGCGGTCAAGAAAACTCTTTACCGCAAAGGACGCAAAAGCATCGGAGCGGTTGAGCCGCCATCGCGTACCGCCGCGTATCCTCTGCGACCTCTGCATTAAAGCGTTCTCATTCCTCACTGTCTCACCGTCTCATCGTGACCTTCCGTCTTCGAGAGTCAGTGGCCAGGGATCAGGAGCACACAGGAATGCGGTTCACCCGTCTCCTCCTACCGTCCATCAGCCTGATCGCTCTCTTGATCCCTGGCCCCTGGCTCCCGAGCCCGGCGCGCGCGCAATCGCCCGGTAATTTCTCGACCTTGTCGACGACCGGCGCCGCGACCCTCAACGGCGATGTGTTGATGTGCTCGGGTCATCCCTGGCTCGACGTGCGCTGCCCGGGCAATTCAGGCGGTGCGGTCGGCGACGGCAGCCACGACGACACCACGGCGATCCAGGCCGCGGTCAACACTGCCGTCACAAACAACTGGCCGGTGCACCTCCCGGCCGGTGCCTACAAGATCACCGCTCGGATCACGATCGATTACGCCGGTCAGAGCGGCAAGGGCTTCCGCCTGATTTCCGAGGGCGCCACCTTGGACGGCCGCACGATTGCATCCGGCGACGTGTTGCGCGTCGCATGCTCCGGCGGCACGCCGGCGAGCCCGGCCAATTGCTTCTATTTGCGCGAGGAAGGCACGCTGTTCGTCAACGCCTCGACCCCCGATTACGCGGTGCGTATCGGCAAGCCGGATTTCTCCGACGCGCACAACTCGGCGAAAATCGATCACCTCGTCGTCAACAACGCCTCGACGGCTTCGACCGCCGGCGGATTACAGCTCAATTACGTCCTCGACAGCGACATCTACGCCGTCGCCGACAGCGCTGGCGGCGCCGCCGGTCTCGCGCTCGAGCAGACGCAATTCTCGCGCATCTCCGGCGCCGGCACCGCCTCGGGCACCGGCGGCACGGCGCTGCTCCTCGAAAACGGGTTCAACTTCGCCAACACGGTCTTCGCCTTCGACATGGAAGCCTCGCCCACTTGTCTCGGCATCACCGCCCCGCATGATGGACAGAACAGTTTTGTGTCGCCCTATTTCGCCTGCGCCACCGCGGTCAACGCGACCGCCTCGACGCGCAACGTGCTGATCAACCCGACCTATGCCGGCTCGGTCGTCAACCGCGGCCCGCAATCGGTCGGCATCCAGATCGTCGGTACCGGCAACCGTGAGGCGTGGCAGTTCCCCTCCTCCCCGACCTACACGGCGGCCGGTATCGACGACAAGACCATGCTCTCATCCTTCAACGCGCCGGGCGCGTCCTTGGCGGTGACATTGCCGAGCCCGAGCGCGGTCGGCGCCGGCTGGTCGATGGGCTTCGCGACCGACAACGGCAAAGGTCTCACGGTCACCGCGCCCAGCGGCAACATCCTGTCCGGCGGCAAGTCGCTGTCCTCGGTGACGCTCGGCCCGGGCAATTACGAGTTCCTGCAGCTCGAATCCGACGGCAACAATTTCCGCGTCACCGCCGGCACCCGCAACACGCTCGCCACCAACGGGTTGCAGAGCCGCGACTGGCCCGGCAACTGGCTCTATCCCTCGACCCCCGGCTACGCCGCTTCGCTCGGCGACAACGGCAATGTGCTGTCGAGCTACAACACCGCCGCGGGCCTCACCGTCACCTTGCCGTCCACCACGAATTTGCCGTCGGGGTGGTCGATCGGCCTCGCGACCGATCAGGGCAAGGGGCTGACCGTGCAGGTCAACCCGACCGCCGGCGGCCATATCCTGTACCCGCTCGCCAACGCCGCCACCCAGACTTCGCTGACCCTGGCCGGAGATCTCTACGAATATGTCACGCTGCAATACGACGGCAGCGGCAATTTCCGCGTCGAGCAGGTGACCCCGGCGACGGCGCAGCAATTGGGTCTCGCCGGCATCGGCGGCCTGACGCGCTGGGTCTTCCCGTCGGTCAGCGCCTACAATGCCGGCGTTGCCGACAACGGCGCTGCGATCTCGGCGTTCAACTCGCCGCTCGCCTATCTGACCGTCACCCTGCCGCCGGTCAACACGATCAACCCGGGCTGGACTCTGGCGGTCGCCAACGACAACGGCAAGACCGCCGCGCTGCAGGTCAATGCGACAAACGGCGGCCGCATCGTGTTTCCCGGGAGCGGCGCCGCAACCGGCTCGGTGCAGCTCGCTGCCGGCAATTACGAATTGGCGCTCGTGCAGTTCGACGGCTCGAATTTCCGCCTGTTGCAGGTGACGCCGGTCACCGCCGCCGCTATCGGCCTGACCGGCGCGACGTGTCTCTCGCGCTGGAGCTTCCCGTCGGTCAGCAGCTACGCCGCCGGCCCGGCCGATTGCGGCCTGACGATCTCGAATTACAATACGCCGATCGCGAGCCTCACCGTCACCTTGCCGTCGACGACCGCGATCAGCGCGGGCTGGTCGATGTCGTTTGTCACCGACAACGGCAAGAGCCTCACGGTCCAGGTCAACGCGACGAGCGGCGGCCAGATCCTGATGCCCGGCACGCGCGGCGCGCAATCCTCGCTGAAGCTTTACGGGCAGAATTACGAAGAGGTCGCGTTGCAGTTCGACGGCAGCAATTTCCGCCTCGTCACCGCGAGCCCGGCGACCGCGTCATCGAACGGCATGTTCCCGGCAATCGGCACGCCCGCGTCGAGCAGCGCCGCCTGCCAGACCGGCCAGCTCCAGTTCGACTCGAACTACCTCTACGCCTGCACCGCACCCAACACTTGGAAACGCGCCGCCTTGTCCAGTTTCTGAGTAAATCGTGGACCCAGCCGGGAAATGCTTCGTTTACCCCCTTGGACGGAAACTGTGCGCTTGTCGCCCGGCGAAAAAGCGGGCAGTTTCCGCGACAGGCCCGATCGCAAGCGGGGTTGGACGGATGCTCAGGATCGAGATTGAGCGCGAAAGCGACGGGCGCTGGCTCGGCGAGATTGCGGAGTTGCCCGGCGTCATGGCTTACGGCGCTACGGAAGCCGAGGCGCGGATCAATACGATCGCTCTTGCATTCCGGGTCATCGGCGAGCGGATCGCACACGGCGAGCCGGTGCCGATCAATGTGCACGACTACTTCGTCGGAGCATGAGGAGTTGGCCATCCACCAGGGCGAGACTCGTCCTTAGAGCCCTGCAACGGATCGGGTGGCGGATCAAACGGCAATCGGGCTCGCATCGCACGCTGCAGCGGATCGGATGGCCCGACTATGTTTTCGCGTTTCACGACGACGTTGAAATCGGGCCGGTTGCGCTCGCTAGGATAGCTAGACACACAGGGTTGCGACCCGAAGACCTCTAGTTCCGAGGTTATTCGAAACCACGCCGCAGGACGGGTGAAACCCGCCAAAATTCACAACGAGACAATGAGGCAGCGAGCTTATCGCGCGCGCAGCGCGCAACAAATTAGGTAACGCGAAGGATGCGAGGGGCACGCAAAGGACGCGAAGGCATCGCAGTGGCCAAAACGTCATCGCGTACCTCTGCGCATCCTTGGCGTCCTCTGCGGTAAAGCGTTCTTCTTTTTTGCGCGCCCATGGCGCGCTTTTTCTCACTGCCTCACCGCCTCGTTGTGAACCCCTTTTTCTCAGGAGCATGACGCATGCCGGATGGCGGCAAACGCACGCCCCTCGCGCTCTCTTACAGCTGGGGTCAATCCGGGCTCGAGGCGCAATTCGCCCCCGTGTTCCAGCCCGACCACGGCATCTTCTCGCCCGGCTACCCGCTCGCGCCACCGGAACCCGAGCGCACCCGTCTGTGGGATTTCCCGGTCGGCGTCAACACGATCTATACGCCGCGCGCCTATGAACCCATTTCGTTCGCCGAGTTGCGCGCCCTCGCCGAGGCGCACGACATCACCCGCCTCGCGATCGAAACCCGCAAGGACCAGATCGAAAAGCTCGACTGGGCGATCAAGCCGAAAAATGCAAAGCGCCCGTCTGCCGACGCCGCATCCCGTGCGCAACACCTCGCGCGCTTCTGGCGCCGCCCCGATGGCGAGCGCCCGTTCGCGACCTGGCTGCGCGCGCTGCTCGAAGACCTCCTCGTGCTCGACGCGCCGGCGCTCGAACTCCGCCATAACCGCGCCGGCGATGTCATCGGCCTCGATGTCGTCGACGGCGCCACGATCAAGCTCCTCGTCGACGACACCGGCCGCCGCCCGAAGCCGCCGGCGCCGGCCTACGAGCAGGTCATCCACGGCCGCCCGTGGCGGCTTCTGACCGCTGACGACTTGCTCTACCTGCCGCGCAACCCGCGCCCGCACAAGGCTTACGGCTTCTCGCCGGTCGAGCAGATCGTCATGACCGTCAACATCGCGCTGCGCCGCCAGGCGATGCAATTGCACCACTTCACCGAGGGCAATGTCCCGCCCGGCCTGCTCAACGCGCCGGACGGCTGGAATGTCGAGCAGATCCGACAGTTCCAGGAATGGTTCGACTCGGTCCTCGCCGGCAACACCGCGTCGCGCTCGCGCCTCGTGTGGGGGCCTGCCGGCACGAAGTATCAGCCCTTCAAGGAGGCACCGTACAAGGACGAGTTCGACGAATGGCTCGCGCGCATCGTCTGCTACGCGTTTTCGCTGCCGCCGACGCCGTTCATCCGCCAGCTCAACCGCGCGACCGCCGAGCAGTCGGAACAATCCGCGCTCGCCGAGGGCTTGGCGCCCTTGATGGGCTGGGTGAAGCGCCTCGCCGACCATGTCATCCAGGACCGGATGGGGCAGGCGGACCTCGAATTCGCCTGGATCGATCTGCGGCCGGCCGATCCCGCCGAGCAGGCCAAGATGCTCGATCTCTACGTGCGCGGCGGCATCTACACGGTCAACGAGGCGCGCGACATTCTGGGCTTCGATCCGGTGCCCGGCGGTGAAACCCCGCTCGTCTACACCGCCACCGGCTTCACCCCGCTCACCAATTCCGTAGGGCGGGTTAGCGAAGCGTAACCCGCCAAATTTACAACGAGACCGCAAGCCTCGCGCGCGCAGCGCGCAACAAAAACACTTCACCGCAGAGGACGCAGAGGTCACGCCGGGGACGCGAAGGCATCGAAGCAGCTGAAGTTGCCTTCGCGTCCTTTGTGTGCCCTTCGTGTCCTTCGCGTTACCTAGATTGCGAGCCGCGCGCTGCCTGCTCGCTGCCTTGCCGTCTCGTTGTGAACTGATGTTTTCGAGACTCCGCTGATTGAAGGACGATCGGAATGAAACATGTGTCGCCCCGTCGCTGGGTTGCCTTTTTATTTGCCGCGCTGCTGCTCAGCCCGGCCGTGCACGATCGCGTGCAAGCGGCTGAAATCGAGGTGCCGGCCTATCGCGCGCTCGCCGCCGCCGAGGCGATGTCGGCGCCCGGCAACAACGGCGCGGATTTCAGCGCCAACACGCCGTCATTGTCGGGCCTCACCCTGCTCGCGACGATCCCGGCCGCCGCCGTGCCGCGCCTCGGCTATCTGATCCAGGCGCAATGCACCGCCGGACTTACCATTGTCTTTGACGACCAGGCCGGCGCGCTCGCGCCGACGATCATCGTGCTCGCCGGGCCGGGCTCGAACGGCGGGCAGGGCGGTTCGCTGACGATGAGCGGCATGCCGCATTCGGGGCGCATCCGCATCTATTCGAACTCTTCGAGCTGCCAGATGGCGGCACGCGCATGGTGACAAACATGAACCGCCTCCTCGCTTTGAGCTGCGCGCTGCTCGCGCTGGCGCTGCCACTGCCGGCATGGCCGGATGCGCTGTTCCCGCCGCCGCTCTATCCCGACGCCTCGAACGCGAGCCCGTTGGCGCCGATCAAACTGAACATGCCGCTCAGCAAGCTGCGGCGGGCGGCAGCGGCGGCGAAAACCAACAACCCGCGCCTCAATCCGGTCATGACGAGCCCGCCGGTGGTCACGGCGGCGGCCAAGTGGACGGCCAGCACCGGCTATCTGCTGAACGAGTACGCGATCAACGGCTCGAAGCGCTACCAGGTCAGCGTCGCCGGCACCAGCGCGGCGTCGGGCGGCCCGACCTGTTCGAGCGGCACCTGCGTCGACAACACGATCACCTGGACCTTTATCGACGATCTCGGCACGGCGGCCTTCAGCGGCGCCGGGGTGAATTCGTATTTGTGGAACGGCGGCGCCGGGGCCAACAAGGAGGTCTTCAACTATTACGGCGGCGTCCGCACCAACGACGGGGGCACCTCTTACGCCAGGATGATGTCGGCGACCATCGCCAGCACGCTGACCGGCGAGCTTGCCCGCGTCGAGTTCATCGCCGACAGCGCCAAGTTTGTCATCCGGCTCTTCGAGATCAACACCTCGGGGCAGACGCGAATCATCGTCAACGGGCAATATGCCTCGCTGACCGCGCTGAGCCCGCCGCATAGCGGCTGGGATTACATCGTCGTCGACTTTACGGGCGCCGGCGGCCGCGCCGCCCGCGACATCATCTGGGAAGGCGCCGGCGGCGTCGAACTGTTCGGCGGGGTCGATGTCGGCGCGACCGAGGGCCTCTACAAGCCGGGCGGCGACACGATCATCAGCGCGGCCATCACCGGCGACAGCTATTCGGCGAGCGGCGGCATCGCGATCCCGGCCAATGGCCTGCACAACGTCATGGCCGATTGGCTCGGCATCCGCAATGTCGAGGGCACCGCGATCGGCGCCACCGGCCTTCTGGTCGCGAACGCCTCGGGCACGGCGATCACCCGGCTCAGCGACATCACCAATTTCGCGCCGGACATCGTCTTTATGATGCTGGGCTCGAACGACACGGCGTTCACCCAGCTGCAGATCACCAACGCCGCAATCGCCTATGTCCAGGCATTGCGGGCCGCCGCGGCGACCGCCAAGGCACCGATCTTCATGTTCGGCACCTGGCCGCACAATTCAACCGGCGCGCCGCGCACCGCGTACCAGAACGCCGAGACGGCGCTGCAGGCGGCGGCGACCAGCCTCGCCGATCCGCTGCTGTTCTTCATCCCGATCATCAACGACCCGAACGGCGCGTGGCAGACCGGCACCGGCGATGACGGCGCGCCGGCGGGGAACGGCAATTCGGACCTCTACATCACCGCGTCCGACCACCTCCATCCGAACACTGCCGGGCACGCCTTTCTCGGCCAGCGCGCCGCCGACGCGGTGCTGCGCGCGATCACCGCGGCGGGATACTAGGAGCGGCGCTTCAACCGGCGAGCTGTTGCAGCCGGGCGGCGAACAGCGCGTTGCGCGGTTCCAGCTCGAGCGCTCTCCGCGCCGCCTCTCGGGCTGCCGGACGATCGCCGAGCCGCTCGCAGATGTTGACAGCGATAACCCTTGCTTTTTACAGCGAAGCCTTCGTGTTGCCTCAGTTTAGTGGTCGCTTCGGCCCGACCCAAATGAGTGCGTCCGGAAGCGGGCCACCTCCTATCATCATGCCCGGTGAATCGTTGATTGTGGTCGGGATAGTTTCTGCCGAATGCGCTATGCCGGCATCAGTGAACGAGCGGCGAAGCGCGCTTACTACCACGTCCGATTGGCCGATGATCCTGATGTTCCAGAAAATGGCGCGTGAGAACACGCGAGGCTCCGGCTCGACACTCCATAAGACTCTGCCGGCTTGGGTATTTGCTTCTCCAAATACACCCTCGATCTGGCTAGCGAGGAACAATGCCTCAGGATCGTTCGCCGGCCAGGATAAGGTGACGGAACCACCTGCAGTCCTCGCAAGAGAAGCCGCCAAGCGAGTTCTTACTTCGGGCGCCAGGATTCTCCATCTCGCAGCTTGCTCAACACGCGCTGCTTGGGCATTCGCTTCTGCGGCCTTCTGGTCTGCCAGCCGCGCTCGCTCCTCCGCACCAGCTATATCCCGCGCAGCGTCAAGTTTATACGCTTCGAACTCAGCTTTAGTTCTGGTGGATTCCTCGCGTTGGAGAACCACGACCCATGCCGTGCTAAGAACAACCGCTATGGCCGCCAGCGCCGCGCAGGCCAACGACCAAATCATCACCTGTTCCCAGGAATGCAAATCTAGGCCGAGCACGCGTCTTGCTCTGAAGGTGGTTACTGGGCTAGCGCCGCTTTCTGCCATCTTGATTGTCGCGGTGGCCGTTTGAGCGAGTATTGTTCTTCGAAGACGCTGACAATGTAGCAGCCTCTAACCATCTCGCCGAAGCGTTTTCTTCTCGCTGCCTCGCTGTCTCATTGTGAAACCTTGGGAGAATCTGATGCGGTTTTACTGGCCGATCGCGAAATTCGACCGCGAGCAGCGCATGGTGTGGGGCTACGCCTCGACCGAGGCCGAGGACGAGCAGGGCGAGGTCATCCGCCGCGACGCGCTCGCCGACGCGCTCGCCGATTACATGCGCTTCGCCAACATCCGCGAGATGCACCAGCCCTCCGCGGTCGGCATCGCCGAAGAGGCGGCGGTCGATGACAGGGGCCTCTATCTCGGCGCCCGCATCGTCGATGGCGAGGCCTGGGACAAGGTCGTCGCTGGCGTCTACAAGGGGTTCTCGATCGGCGGCCATGTCACGGCGCGCGATCCCGCCGACCGCAAGGTCATCACCGGCCTCGCGCTCAACGAGATCTCGTTTGTCGACCGCCCGGCCAACCCCGAGGCGGTGTTCGATTGCTGGAAGCGCGGCGCCGCCGATATGTCTCGTCCCGTAGGGCGGACGAAATCCGCCGAACCTGACGGCGAGATGGCGGCGGACTGCGCTTCGCTTGTCCGCCCTACACAAGAACCCGCAGGGCTGACGAAGTCCGCCGCTTTCGGCAAAAGCGGTGCAGACGAACCGTACGGCGATATCGAATACGCCGATCCCGGCTATCAGCCGGACGGCAAGCAGCGCTACCCGGTCGACAACGACGCCCACATCCGCGCCGCTTGGGCCTATATTCACGAGTCGGCGAATGCGGCGCACTACACCGAGGCGCAGCTCTCCCATATCAAATCTCGCATTGCCGCCGCATGGCATGATGCCATCGATCCCGACGGCCCGCCCGCCGCGATGCCCGCGCGCAAGAACTTTGTCGGCGAGCCGGGAAATTCGGACCGCCGGCCTCCGGCCGGCAGCCGGCCTCCGGCCGGCCGCCGGCGAGCCGCCGGCGCTCCGAGCCGATTGCGTGCGCTGCTCGCCGAGCTGTGCGATCTGCTCGACGCGGTTCCGGAACAGGACGACGCGCGCGCAGCGCTCGCGTTCACCGGCGCCTTGCGCAAGTCGCGCGATGTCGAAACGGCGGGTCTCGCGGCGCGTCTGTCGAAGCTCGCCGACGACATCCTGCCGCGCCTCGATCTGTTGCAGCGCCGCGTCGAGGATATCGCGAACGCGCCGTTGCCGCCGCTGACCGCCGCGCGCTCCGTGACCGCCATTTCGAAGCACGCCGACGGCGCCACCGTTTTTTCCGCACCCGACGATGTCGCTGCCGCGCTCGCCCAGATGACCGACGAGGAACGCACGCTGACCCTGATCAAGGCCGCCCGCGCCGCCCCCATCCGCCCCACCCGCTAACGCGCTAAATCCCGCGCGCGCAGCGCGCAAAACAACACTCAACCACGAAGGACACGAAGGTTCCGCAAAGGACGCGAAGGCGGCAGTGCGACTGATCCGCTTTCGTGCCCTTTGTGCGTCCTTCGCGTCCTTCGTGGTGAAGAATTTTTCTTTTTTCCGAAGGAGACATCGATGAACCCGACACAGGATACCTTGGATCTCGTCAAGGGCGCGCTCGCCTCGCCCGACGACCGCATCGCCAAAACCATCACCAGCTCGACCGGCCTTGTAGCCTTCGACCTGCAGATGCCGGCGAAAAACCTCTACCCGTTTGTGACGCCGTTGCGCAATTTGATCCCGCGGGTCGGCGGCGGCACCGGCACGGCGACCAATTGGCGGCAGGTGACGGCGCTCATCGGCTCCGGGTTCGATGCGATGGGCTGGGTCCCGGAGGGTCAGCGCTCCGGCCAGATGTCGTACACGACCGCGTCCAAATCCGCCTCCTTCGTGACGATCGGCGAGGAGGACGCTGCCACCTACGAGGCGATCAGCGCCGGCCGCCATTTCGAGGACATCCAGGCCCGCATGACCTTTCGCTTGCTGCAGAAGATGATGCTGAAGGAGGAGATGGCGATCCTCGCCGGCAACGCGTCCCTGCAGCTCGGCACGCCCGCGACCCCGGCGCTCTCCGCCTCCGGCTCGGGCGCGACGCTTCCGGCCGCGACCTATTCGGTCATCGCCGTCGCGCTGACCCTCGAGGGCTATCAGAACTCCTCGCTCTCGGCCGGCATCGCGACGACTAAGACGATCACCGGCGCCGACGGCAAGACCTATGTCCTGAACGGCGGCTCGTCCAACAAGAGCAGCAACGCGACGCAAGCGGTGACATCGGGCCAAACGCTGTTCGCGAGCGTCACCGCGATCCCGGGCGCCGTCGCCTACGCCTGGTATGTCGGCACCGCCGGGTCGGAAACGCTGCAGGCGATCACGACGATCAACAGCGCCGCCTTCTCGGCGCCGCTCCTCGGCGGACAGCAGGCCGCGACGGTCATCACCGCCGACACCTCCGCCAACCCGAACTACGCCTATGACGGCCTCCTGACCGCCGCAGTCAAACCCGGCTCCAACGCCTACGTCAAGATCATGGCGACCGGCGCCGCCGGCACCGGCACGCCCTTGACCTCGTCGGGGCGCGGCTCGGTCGTCGAGATCGACGCGATGTTCCAGCAGATGTGGAACCTCTACCAGGTGTCGCCGACCGTGCTTTACGTCAATGTACAGGAATTGCAGAACATCACCGCGAAGGTATTGTCGAACGCCTCCGGCCCGCTATTGCGCTATGAGGTCAGCGGCGAGGGCGCCAACCCTTACGATCTCGCGGCGGCCGGCGCGATCTCGTTCTACTTCAACCCGTTCGCGTTGAACGGCGGCCTCAAGATCCCGGTCAAGATCCATCCGCGCGTGCCGCCCGGCACGATCATCGGCTTTGCCGAGAATTTGCCGATCCAGTACCAGTCGAACGAGGTGCCGAATGTCGCCGAGGTGAAGACGCGGCAGGACTACTACCAGATCGACTGGCCGGTTGTGACGCGGCAGCGCCAGGTCGGCGTCTATGCCGAGGAGGTGCTGGCGATCTACGCGCCGTTCGCGATGGGCGTCCTCACCAACATCGCCAACGGCTGATTTGGCTTAGTGCGCCGGCGCATCCGCGCCGGCTACGGCGCCGGCCCGCTCCCCCGCCCGGCCGCCCAGAGCGTGCCGGCGCCGTATGACGACCGAGCAGGCCTCTTAATTCCGTCGTCCCGGCGAAAGCCGGGACCCACTCTTCCGCCGCGCGCAGGTTCGGCGAGAGGTCTCAGAAGGAAGCAGCCGCATAGTGAGTTCGCGCGCGCAGCGCGCAACAAATTAGTACCGCGAAGGAGTCAAAGGGCGCGCGGACGAACGCATGGCGTTTCAGCCGCTCCGTCGGCTTCGCGTCCTCTGCGCACCCTTCGCGTCCTCTGCGTTAACGTGTTCTCTTTTTCGTTCTCTCACTGCCTCACCGTCTCACTGGTGAACCTTCAATGGGAATACATGAATGGCCTATGGCGATTTGACGACGCTCGCGGATGTGAAGGCCTGGCTGCAGACCGGGCCGAACCCGTTCCCGCCCGGCGACGACGCGCTCCTGCAGCGCCTCGTCACCGCCGCGAGCGCGTTCGTCCAGAACTGGCTCGGCCGGCAGATCGCCGCGGCCGATTGGCTCGAGGTGCGCGACGGCAGCGGCGGCCAGATGCTCGCCTTCGCCAACATCCCGGTCACTGCCGTGTTGTCGCTGACGATCGACGGCCTCGCGATCCCGCCCGCCCCGGCAGACGGAACGGGATTCGGCGCCGGTTACACCTTCACGCCGACCGAGCTGGCGTTGCGCGGCTATGTCTTCACCCGCCGGCCGCAGAACACTGTCGTGACCTACACCGCCGGCTACGCCACGACGGCATCCGACATCGCGCAGGCCTGCATAGAGCTCGTCTGTCAGCGGTATCGCGAGCGCACCCGCATCGGCGAAGTCTCGAAGGCGCTCGGCAGCGGCGAGACCGTCGCCTTCTCGCAGAAGGACATGAGCGATTCCGTGAAAACACTTCTATCGCAGTACCGCATCGTCGCGCCGGCTTCCGGCTTCGCGCGCCGCCTTGCGCCGACCGCGACCGATCCCGTGCTGATCGGAGCCGCGCTATGATCACGCCATCCCTCGACACCCGCGCCCTCGTCGTTGCGCTCGATGCGATATCCGATGCAGTTCGCGCCGCCGTCCGGATCGCGAGCGTCCCGCCCGCGATGTTGTTGCGCAGGCATCGTTTGCGAAGCAGAAGAAGAACGCTTTACCGCGGAGGACGCAGAGGTCTCGCAGAGGGCGCGGTGGCGCTTCAACCGGCGCGGCGCCGTCGCGTCCCCCGCGCATCCTCCGCGTCCTCTGCGATGAGTGGTTCTCCTTTTCTCTCGGCACCAGACATCCGCTCAGCCATCGACGCCGCGCTGCAACAGGTGCTCGACCGATGATCGCCCGCGAGCCGATCTACGCCGCCCTGTTCGACCTCGCGTCGGGCGCCGCCGGTTTCGTCACCGCCGAGCGCCGCCTGCGTCATTGGTCCGACGTGGCGCCGGCCGAGCAGCCGGCCTTGTTCATGACGCAGAAATCGGAGACCGCCGCGGTCAAAGCCCTTGGCGCGCCGGCCGTCTGGACGCTCGCCGTCGAGCTCTATCTCTATGCGCATTCGAGCGATCCGCATCTGTCGCCCGCGTCCATGCTCAACCCGCTCGTCGATGCGGTCGAGGCGGCGCTGGCGCCGGCCGCCGTGACCGGCGTGCAAGACCTCGGTCTTCCGTCAATGGTGCAGCACGCCTACATCGCCGGCACGATCGAGACCGCCGAGGGCGTCCTCGGCGACCAGGCGATCGCGATCATCCCGGTCGAAATTCTCTGTTTGTAATTTCACCGGTGAGGCAGTGAGACAGGAGAGGATCAGCCAGCTCGGCGCCTGGAGCTAACGACATCGCTTTGTCGCTCTCTCAATCGTCTTCCCCGGGCTTGACCCGGGGATCCACGACTTCCCCTTTCGTAGATGGCCGGGCCAAGCCCGGCCATGACGGTTCTGAGGGCTGTCGCTGCGGGCAAGGCCGTTCTAGCGCACTCACTGCCCGCTGTCTCTGTGGTGAATCATTTGGAGCTGCTATGGACGACACCGATTCCGAAACCCCACCATCACACGAACCAAGCGACATCGATGCGCTGATCAAGGAGTTGATCGAGCTGTGGTGGCAGGAGCACTTCCCTGGCTCGCCGGTCGCACAGGTGACGCAAGCCTGGAACCACGCCTTCGCCGCGAAGGAAGAGCTCAAGCGTCGCCTCGCAAAATTCACCGGTGAGGCGGTGAGCCGATAAATGCTCCGCGTCCCGGCGCAAGCCGGGACCCACCCTTCGGTCGCAGTTATCCCGGACAGAAGGAACGCGATCGCGCTTCAACCGCCGCGCCGCCTCCGCGTCCCTGGCGCATCCTCCGCGTTCTTTGCGGTGAAGCGTTTTCGTTTCTCGCTGCCTCACCGCCTCGTTGTGAACACCTAACTAAAGGAGAACCCAATGCAGCTCGCTTTCGGCGCCGGCGCCCTGTGGGGCAACCGCACCGATGTCACCGGCGCCGGCATCGGCCCCGACCAGTTCGGCATCCTGCAGGACGTCCAGATCGATTTCGACTGGACGACCAAGGAGCTGTGGGGCCAATTCCAGTTCCCGGTCGACATCGCGCGCGGCCAGGGCAAGATCGCCGGGAAGGCCAAATTCGCGCGTATCTTCGGTGCGATCTACGGCGATCTGTTCTTCGGCCAGACCCCGGCCGCCGGCCAGCTCACCGTGTCGGAAAACGAGGCCGCCGCAATCCCGGCGACGACGCCGTTCACCGTGGCGGTCGCGAACGCCGCCAGCTTCACCGACGATCTCGGCGTCTATTACGCCAGCGGCAACAACGCCGGTGGCCGCTTCACCCGCGTGACGACGCCGTCCTCCGCCGGCCAGTATTCGGTCAATCTCGCGACCGGGGTTTACACCTTCGCCGCCGCCGACGCGAACGCGGCGGTGTCGATCAGCTATCTCTACACGGTCAGCTCGGCCGGCAAGAAATTGGTGCTGACCAACCAGTTCATGGGCTACACGCCGACCTTCAAGGCGACCTTCTACACGACTAAGACGACCGGCGGCGCGCCGGCCGGCCTCGCGCTCGTCTTGAACGCGTGCACCGCCTCCAAACTGGCATTGCCGACCAAGATCGACGATTACGAGATCCAGGAATTCGATTTCAGCGCCTTCGCCGACCCGACCGGCACGATCGGCACCCTCAGCGCCGCCGAGTAACAATAAAGACTCACCGCAGAGGACGCAGAGGGTGCGCAGAGGGCGCGGTGGCGTCTCAGCCGCTCATGCGCCACAGCGTCCTTTGCGAAACCTCCGCGTCCTCTGCGGTAAAGCGTTTCTTTTTCAGTGAGGGATGTATGAGCGAAACGATACGGCTCGGCGGCCGCGACTTCACGTTGCAGCCGCTCACTCTGGGACAATTGCGTCACCTGCTCGACGCGCTCGACCAGATGGCGGGCGCCTCGGGCGGCGCGCTGATCGACGCCGCGGCAAAACTCGTCGCGGCCGGGCTCGCCGCCGCGCATCCCGACATGACGGCCGACGCGGTGCTCGATCTCTCGGCGAGCCTATCGGAGCTCAACACCGCGGTTGCCGCGATCCTCAAACTGGCGGGGCTGTCTCCCAAGGAGTTGGTCCCGGGGGAAGCCGATCCCCGGGTCAAGCCCGGGGAGGCGGCGAGCACGGCGGCGATGAACACAGGGACGGCCCCCGCGAGCGGCTCGGCGCCCTCTACGGCGCCCTGGCCACCGGCTGCGGCTACAGCTACCCCGTGATCGACGGGATGACCCTGGCCGAGGCCGGCGAGGTCTTCTGTTATTGGGAGCAGAACCCGCCAGCGCATCTGATGCTGCAAACGATCGCCCGCCTGATCGGCTGGCAGCCCCCGCGCTTATCGCAAGACAGCGCGGCGCCGCAACCCTCGACCGCCGCGCTCGCCGATCTCGCCGCCGCGCCGCCGCCCGGCCTGGCGGTCCTGCCGCCCGGCACGGTCGCGATGCCGCCGCCCATCTTCGACCTGGCCACCCTCCGTGCCCGCAACGTCGGACGTGCAAGGTCCGCCGCGCAGGGCTCTCCCGATTAATGCCGCGAATAATGGCGGATGTGGTGGCGATGGCTATACCGGCACCGGTACGGATAGTAGGACCAGCCATAGCTCGGACACGGGTCATAGGCCGATGGCGGCGCGCCCACGCCGATCCCGACGCCATGGCCAAAATCCCAGCCGAGATACGGCTCCGACCCGGCCTGGGCGGATGTAGAGATGACCGTGCCGAGCGTCGCGGCGGCAAAGGCGACCGCCGCCAGTTTCCCGAACCTCCGGGTAGCGGATTTCGTCAACATCGTGTTCTCCTTGCGGTTGACAAATTCGATCTGGCAACACGCATCGCGATGCCTCGGTTCCGGCGCCGGAAAGCTCAACCGCCGATGCTGAACGCGATTTCACGATCGGGCGAGCAGCCCGCGATGCGTCGTGGCGCGTTTGGCGCATTGCCGACCGGCGAGGGCGCGGCATAATTCGCGGCGGCTTGCGAAGGGAAGTGGGGATGCGCGGGGTTCGGGTCTTCGGTCTCGTCATGGCGCTCGCTGCGTCCGCGATGCCCGGGCCGGTGATGGCGCAGCCGGCCGCCGCGGGCGCCGGTTGTCTCGGCATGCCGGTCGAATCTTGCCTGCGCTCGTTGCGCGCCACGACGCGGCTCGACGAAGGGCTCCTCGCGGCGGCGATGGCGCGGCGGCATCGCGTCGACGTCAACGGGCGGCCGCTCGCCGGCGGCGGCATCGTCACGCTGAACGTGCGATTGCCGGGGCACGGCGAAACCCTGGTGTGGCTGTTGCGCCTCAACCCCGACGACACGGTCGCCGGCATCGAATCGAATTTGCTCGGCGATCTGATCCCGGCCAGGACCGAATATGCCTATGACCAGACCGGCCTCTACGACATCGTCTCGCGCATCCTCGGCCATCGCTGCCCGGGTCTGACCCGCCTCGCCCTCTACCAATTCATCGAGAATGCGGTGAAGCCGCGCCTTGCAACGCAGCGCCAGGATCTGTCGAGTGGTCTCCTCGGCCACCACCGCGTCACCGCGCGCGCCGCCGATGTGCCCTATTGCGGCGCGCGTTTCACCTACACGAGCCATGTCGAATGGACCGGCGCCAACACGATGGAAGCCGGCCGCAACCCCGGCGGTTTCTGGTCCATCGAAGTGAAGTAAGTCAAAAGATTCACCGCGGAGGACGCGTGGGATGCGCGGAGGTACGCGATGGCGTCCCAGCCGTCCGACGGCCCTGCGCCCTCGCGAAACCTCAGCGTCCTCTGCGGTAAAGCGTTTTCTTTTCATTTGAGGTGACCCTTGGCCGAAGAGGTGCAGATCAAGTTCGGCGCCGATATCGGCACCGCGCTCTCGGCGCTCGCTTCCTTGAAGCAAGCCGTGACGAGCGCGGCGCAGCCGGTCACGGAGCTGAAGACCGCCTTTGCCGAGACCGAGACGGCGATCCGTCATGCCGGCGCCGCGGGTCTGGCGGTATTCAAATCCGAGATGCAGGAGATGGTCGCGGCGCATGCGCTGTCGTTGCAGCAGGCGCTCGGCTTCGACATCCAATATACCGCGCAGCGTCATGACGAGGAGCGCGCCCGCCTCGAGGACACGCTGGCGAGCGACGCCGCGACGATCGCCGAGAAGGCGCAGGCCTATCGCCAGCTGATCGAGCTCAGCAGCAAGTATTCGGGCGAGGTCGCGCGCGACCAGGCGCGCCTGGCCGAGGCGGCGCGGCGTGACGCCGACCGTCTCGCATTGCCCTACCGCCAGGCGTTCGACGCGATCGGCGCCGGCTGGCGCAGCGCGGTGACCGGCCTTCTCGCCGGCACGCAAAGCTGGGGCACGGCGGCGGCGCAGGTGCTCCAATCGGTCGAGCGCGGCGGCGTCGATCTGCTCGCCACGACCGTGTCGAAACTGGCGGCGGGGCCGCTCGCCGGTCTCCTCGGCCAGCCCTCGCCCTCAGCCGCCGAGGGTGTCGGCGACGTCCTTGGCAACACGCTGTCGCGTTGGATCTTCGCCCTGCCGCAGCAAGTCGGGCAGACCGCGGTGTCGACCGCCAACACCGCCGCGCTGACCGCGAACACGGCGGCTCTTACGGCGCTGACCGGCGCGCTCGGCGCTGCCGCGGCAACTTCCGGCGCCGGCGCCATCGCGGCAACCGGCGGCGTCGCGGCGGCCGCATCCGCCACCGAAGGCGGCGGCATCCTCGGCTTTCTCGGCGGCCTCTTCGCGTTTGCCCGCGGCGGCATCGTGCCGTCGGCGGCGCGCGGCTGGGCATTGCCGAATTTCGCCGGCATGACTCCGGCGCTGTTGCACGCGCGCGAGATGGTGTTGCCCGCGTCGATCAGCGAGGGGCTGCAGAGCATGATCGCGTCCGGCGCAACCGCGGGCAGCAACGATCTGCACCTGCATTTCCACGGCCCCTCGGACGGGCCCGCGGTCGAGCGCTGGTTCACCGGGCTGATGGCGCGCAACCCGGGTGCCGTGCGCAACCTGTTGCGCTCCAACGTCCTCACCCCGCGCACCTTGTAGGGCGGGGAGCTGGATCGGCATCGTGCGTCCTTCGACTGCTCGCTGCGCTCGCGCTCAGGATGAGGATAGGCTTTTGGTTGCCATCAACAACCGACCTCATCCTGAGCAGCGCTGCGGCGCAGCTGCGGCGCGTGTCGAAGGACGCACCTTATTTGTGCAGCAGGCTGCGCGCGCAGCGCGCAGCAAATCAGATAGCACAAAGGACCCAAGGGATACGCGAAGGACGCAATGGCGCTTCAGCCACTCCATGGCATCGCGTCCCTTGCGTCTCCTTTGCGTCCTTTGCGTTATCTACTCTTTAGCCTACTCGCGGCCCGGGCCTCTCGCCGCCTCACCGTCTCATTGCTGAAATGAAACCGCATGACCGCGATCTTTCCGTCATTGCCGGGCCTCGGCTGGTCCGTCACCAAATCGCCGCGTTTCGCGACGCGCATCCAGCGCGCCGTCAACGGCCGCGAATTGCGCGCGCTCGACCAGCCCTATCCGATCTGGAACTGGACACTGACTTACCCGCTGCTGCGCGACCGCAACGACGCACGTTCGCCGAACGGCCCCGGCATCGGCTACGACGAACTCCGCACCTTGGCCGGTTTTTTTCTGCAGCAGCAGGGCGCGCTGCAGCCGTTTCTGTTCGACGACCCGACCGACGACCGCGTCACAGCCGGTGTCCTCGGCGCCGGCGACAACAGCACCGCAATCTTTCGGCTCGTGCGCGCCATGGGCGGTTTCGCCGAGCCGATCACCGCGCCGAACCTCGTCTCGGCGATCTATTTCAATGGCGTCGCGCAGCCCGCGTCGAATTACTCGGTCGATCCCGCGACCGGCCTCGTGACCTTCACGACCCCGCCGCCTTCCGGCCAGGCGATCACCGCCGATTTCACCTATTTCTTCCGCGTCCGTTTCGCGGACGACACCGCCGAATTCGAGAACTTCATGATCCAGCTCTGGCAGGCTCGCCAGATCAAGCTCCAATCCGTCTTCCTATAGACCCGATCCGCCCCTCACCCTGTCCCTCTCCCCGCGGACGGGGAGAGGGAACGCGGCTGCCAATGCAACGCGAATACCCCGACGGTTTGCGCCCGGTAGCGCCGCCGACTCTCCCTCTCCCCGCCTGCGGGGAGAGGGCCGGGGTGAGGGGGATCTACATGCGCGCAGCGCGCAACAAATTAGCTACCGCGAAAGACACAGTGGAGACGCGAAGGGCGCGACGGCGCTTTAGCCGCCCCGATGCCATCGCGTCCTCTGCGAGCCCTCCGCGTCCTCTGCGGTAAAGCGTTCCCTTTTTCTACTGGTGCTGAAATGCGACCGTGCTCCGCCGCGCTCGCCGCCTATCTCGCGGCGAACGACACCTTCATCGTCACCGATCTCTATACCTTTGCGCTCGCGACCGGCGAGGTGCTGCGCTATTCCGGCTGGACCACCGCGTTGCAAATTCCCGGCACGCTGTTTCCGGCCGGCAGCCTCAATTATAATGCGCTCGATTACACCTCTTTCGCGCTCGGTCCGCGGTTCGGCCGCTCGAAGGTCGCGACCAAAACAGGCGTGCAGCCCACCGAGCTCGATATCGAAATTCTCGCCGCCGCGTCCGACACAATCGGCACGGTGTCGTTCGCCGACGCGGTACGGCTTGGTCTGTTCGATGGCGCGACCGTCGAACTCGGTCGCCTGTTCGCACCGCCGCAACCCGACACCCATGGCGGCCTCGACACCTCGCTCGGCGCGGTCGTGTGGTTCACGGGCCGTGTCGCCGATTGCGATGTCGGCCGCAGCAAAATCCAGCTCAAGGTCAAGTCGTTGATGAACCTGCTCGCGATCCAGCAGATGCCGCGCCGGCTTTATCAGGCGGCGTGCACGCATGTCTTCGGCGATGCGATGTGCGGCTTCGACCGCACGACGCTGGCGCAGACCGCCGCGGCGCTCGCCGGCTCGACGCAGTCCGAGATCCACACCGCGCTCGCGGCGAGCCCGACGACCCTGTTCGACCAGGGCACGATGCTGGGGCTCACCGGCGCCAATGCCGGCCTCACGCGCACGATCCGCCAGATGCTGGGCGGCGTCGCGTACCAGCTGAAGGCGTGGCTCTACTCCGTCGCGCTCGGCGACACGTTCCGCTTTCTGCCGGGCTGCGACCACACGGTGGCGACGTGCCAAGGCACCTTCAACAACCTCGTGCATTACGGCGGCTTCCCCTACATCCCGCCCCCCGAAACCGCGGTGTGATGAGCCTTCCACGCGCGCAGCGCAACAAATTAGAGAACGCAAAAGGACGCAATGGATACGCAAAGGAACGCGAAGGCAGAGCTGTCATTGCGAGCGAAGCGAAGCAATCTCGTTCCCGGCGAGCACTCCGACAAATTTGCTTCGTCGCTCCGCTCCTCGCAATGACGGTCTTGGCGGAGCGCCATCGCGTCCCTTGCGTATCCTTCGCGCCCTTCGCGTTAACTAGAGAGCAGAGCCAAAAATGTCACTCCGCGCCGCCGTCGTCGCCGAGGCCGAGAGCTGGATCGGGACGCCGTTTCACCACGCCGCCCGGGTCAAGGGCGCCGGCATCGATTGCCTGATGCTATTGGCCGAGGTGTATGAGCGCGCGGGCATGATCGCGCATGTCGATCCGCCCTTCTACGTGCCGGACTGGCATCTGCACCGCGACGCCGAGCGCTACCTTGAAGGCCTGTGCCGCCATGCGCGCGAGATCGGCGGCCCGCCGCTTCCCGGCGATATCGCGCTGTTCCGTTTCGGCCGCACCTTTTCGCACGGCGCGATCGTCACCCTATGGCCGCGCCTCATTCACGCCTACTGGAACATCGGCGTCGTGCATGGCGATGCGACGCTGCACCCGCTCGTCGCCCGCCCCGTCCGCTTCTTCTCCCCGTTTTGACTGCTGCATGAGGAACCCGCGTCCTTCGAGACGCGTCCGGCTATTGCCGGCCGCTCCTCAGGGTGACGGGATGGTTTAGCCGGCATCAACAAAGCCGTCATCCTGAGGAGCGCTCCGCAGGAGCGCGTCTCGAAGGACGCCCATTTGTAGATCCAGCTTGGCGGCGCGCAGCGCAACACATTAGGTAACGCGAAGGGCGCAATGGACACGCGATGTACGCGAAGACAGAGCTGTCATTGGGAGCGATGCGAAGCAATCTCGTTCCAGGTGCGCACTCCCGACGAGATTGCTTCGTCGCTTCGCTCCTCGCAATGACGGTCTTGGCGGAGCGCCTTCACGTCCTCTGCGCATCCTCCGCGTCCTCCGCGGTAAACCGTTTTCTCTTCTCTTCCTTTCTCACCGTCTCACTGGTGAATTGAACCGACATGTCCGACATCCCCACCGGCAAGGGCGGCGGGCCGAGCCCGTTCGTCAACGCCTTCGACCACCCGCAGCTCAATTCGCTGCGCTACAACACGAGCATGGCGGGGAGCCCGGTCCATCTCTGCTACGGCACCCAGCGCGTCACGGTAAACCTGCTCGAATTCTGGGGCTTCACCGGCAGCTCGGGCGGCAAGGGCGGCAAGGGGCTCGGCTCCTCCGGCGGCAAGAAGGGCTCGAACCAGCAATTCGCCGTCGATGTCGGCTTCGGCCTGTGCCAAGGTCCCATATCCTTCACCGATGGCACGGGCGGGGCGCTGCGCATCTGGTCGAATGGCGGGGTCGCCTCCGGCCTCGCCGCAATCGGCCTCAACGGCTATGCCGGCGTTGACGGCCAGGCGCCCGACCCGGTCTTCGCCTCGGCCGACACCAACACGCCGGTGCTCGGCTATTCCGGCACCGCTTATGTCACCGGCACGCCGATTCAGCTCGGCTCGTCGCCGGCGCTGCCGAACATCTCGTTCGAGATCTACGGGGTGGCCTCCGGCACCGCCGGGCCGAATTTTCCGCATGATGCGCGGCCCGATCGGATCGTCGCCGATCTGTTGACCAACCCGCGCTACGGCGCCGGCTTCCCCGCGGCCAATCTCGACACCGGCGGCAGCCTCGCCGATTGGGGCACCTACTGTCAGGCGGCGCAGCTCGCGATGTCGCTCCTCGTCGACAAGCAGCAGCCGGCAGCGCGCTGGCTCGAGGAGATCGCGCTCCTGACAGGCGCCGCGGTTCTGTGGTCGGGCAATCTGCTGAAGATCATCCCTTATGGCGATCAACCGCTCAACGCCAACGGCGCGTCGTGGTCGCCGAACCTGACGTGGCAATACAGTCTAGGCGACGGCGATTTTCTGCGCTGGGGCAGCGGTGACAATGCAACGGATCCGGTGCTCCTCACGCGCAGCGATCCGGCGCAGGCGACGAATTGGCTCTCGCTCGAATACATGGACAGCACGAACAGCTACAACCCGCAGCTCGTCGCGGTGTTCGATCAGGGCCTCATCGACCAGTACGGGTTGCGCAGCGAGCCGCCGGTGCAGGCGCATGAATTCACCAACCCGGCGAGCGCCACGATCGCCGCGCAATTCCTGTTGCAGCGCAAGGCCTATGTGCGCAACACCTACAAATTCAGGCTCGGCTGGCGCTACGCGCTGTTGGAACCGATGGACATCGTGCTGCTGACCGACACAACCCTCGGCCTGTCCAGCAAAGCCGTGCGCATCGTCGCGATCGAGGAGGACGACAACGGCGAGCTGACGATCACCGCCGATGAAATCCCGGAGGTCACCCCGTAATAGTCTGACCGCAGAGGCGGTGAGACGGTGAGATAAGATTGTCATCCCGGCGAAGGCCGGGATCCACCGTTCGGCAGCTCGGGGCTTCTGATAAGTGGGTCCCGGCGTTCGCCGGGACGACGGGAAAGGAATCCTCTGCGCGCAGCGCGCAACAGATTAGGTAACGCAAAGGACGCGATGGCGGATCAAATCGCTCCAGTGCCTTCGCGTCCTCTGCGTATCCTCCGCGCCCTCCGCGGTAAAGCGTTCACTTCTTTTTCTTCTCACCGTCTCACCGTCTCAGTGGTGAATAAATGCCCGGCACAATCTCACCGATCGGCATCGGCACGGCGCTCGCCTATCCGAAGCAGACCTCCGCCGGCGCCCCGCTCGACCCGCTCGCCCTGCCCGGCGACACGAACCCGCCGATCCTGTTCGAGCCGCCGCCGGGGCTCACCGCCGGCGACACCGAGGTGTGGATCGTCGCGACCGGCGGCACGCATTGGGGCGGCTGCCAGATCTGGGTGTCGCTCGACGGCACGAGCTACGCCTATGCCGGCACGATCTATCGCGGCGGCCGCCAGGGCGTCCTCACGGCGGCGCTGCCGAGCCACGCCGACCCCGACACAACCGACACCTTGTCGGTCGATCTGTCGCAAAGCCAGGGCCAGCTCCTCTCCGGTACGACCGCCGACGCCGACGCCTTTGTCACGTTGTGCTACGCCGATGGTGAATTGCTCGCCTACCGCACCGCGACCTTGACCGCCGCGTACAAATACAATCTCACCTATCTGCGCCGCGGCGTCTACGGCACGCCGGTCGGCGCGCACTCCGCGGGCGCCAGTTTCGCGCGCTTCGGACCGAACGATCCGTCGTTGTTCAAATACGTCTACCCCGCGAGTTTTATCGGCCAGACGATCCACGTCAAGCTGCCCGCCTTCAACATTTTCGGCCAATCCTTGCAAGGCCTCGCCGGCCTCACGCCGACGAGCTACAGCCTGACCGGCGACGGCGCGATCCAGGGCCCGGCCTATGTATCGGGCTCGTGGTCCGGCAGCCCCGCGGCGTCGCAAACGATCGAGCGTTACATCTTCGCGACGGCGGTGAATTTTCCGGCGGGGCTCGGCGGCAGCTACGGCAGCGCCGGCGCTGCCGCGACGGCAAACGCCACGTTCACGATCGCGAAGAACGGCTCAATAGTCGGTACGATGGTGTTCGCCGCCGGCGCGGCGGCCGCAACGTTCACGATGGCATCCGCGACGGGTTTCGCGGCGGGCGATGTCTTGACGATAACGGCGCCGGCCTCGCCCGACGCAACGCTCGCCAACCTCGCCTGGACGCTCACCGGCGCCCTGTAGCGCCACCAGGTGAGATCACTCGGAACGCGGCCGCAGCATCGGCCCCCGCGAGGCGGCCCTGTTTTGAGCGGTCGTGTTTCGAGGGGTCCTGTTTTGCAACGCCGTCAGGCGCGCGCTGCGCCGGCGATCTCTTGTCAGCTCGGCGGCCACTTGCTCGCATTCCTCGGCCATTTGCCGCAACTCGCTTGCCAGATCCGGCCATTGCGATGCAAAGACGCGGAACGCGTCTGCCTTCTCGGCGAGAAAGGCCGTCGGGTCGTGATGCGCCATACGATGATTAACAGGACGAACCGCCGTAGGAGTTCCGAGTCTTTTCTTCCGCTTCGGCGGCTTCGGCCTGCACGTCGAATTCCTCGGCCCAGAGCTGCAGCTGGTGCCGCGCGGCATGGGTTCGCGCCCGCAGCATCATCTCGCGGCATCGTTGCGCCATTTGTCGAAAAAAGCCTGAGCGCATGAGCCCTCGCAGCGCAACGACGATGGGCAAACACCTGCCGCGGCGCAGTGTATTCAGAAGGCACTTAGCTGCCAGCAAGTTTTTTTTAACCTGGATCAAGCGGCGCGCCCTGTGACGCAGCTGCGCACGCAAGGCGCAAACAAAACGCCTCACCTCTACGGTGACGCGTTCCTTTTTTCGTTGTCTCGCCGTGTCGCCGTCTCGTTGTCAATTCCCGGTTTGGAAAGCTTCTCGATGTCCGACCATTTCAGCATGCTGCATCCGCATTTCACGCCCGACATCACGCTGGGGCATCTCGTGCAGGCGGTCGTCGTTATCGCGACGGTCGGCGGCGGCGTCCTCGGCGGTTATCTGAGCCTGCGCTCGGATCTCGAAACGCAGCGCGCCGAGTTTCGCGTCGCGCTCGCCGGTCACGAGGCGCGCCTCGTCGTCGCCGAGCGGCTGATCGAGGAGCGCCGCACCGAGGACCGTCAGTTCGAGGCCGATATGCGCGCCGCGCTCGAACGCGTCATGCAGGCGATCGCCGATCTGCGCACCTCCCTTGTGCGCAAACAGGACCGCAAATAGCCGCGGCTCCGCGCGCGCGGCGCGCAATCCAAATCCGTCGTCCCGGCGAAAGCCGGGACCCACCGATCCACCGCACGAGAGGATGAAAAGTGGATCCCGGCTTTCGCCGGGATGACGAGGTGGAAAGGGGTCGCCCATCTGCGTCGAAGCTTTCGTTCTCGCTGTCTCACCGCCTCATTGTGAAGTTCACCGGGTGAATTCACCGGCCGCCGCGAGGCGGCTTTTTTCATCTCCAACCGAAAGGACACGTCATGCCGCTCCTCGCCTATGTGCTTGCCCGCTTCAGCGAGCCCTCTTCCTATGCCGGCCTCGGCGCCGTGCTCGCGGTGTTCGGCCTGCATTTTTCCGACACGCTGATCGGTCAGCTCGCGCAATTGCTTGCCGCCGGCTGCGCCCTCGCGGCGCTGCTCCTGAAGGAGCGCGGTGTCATCAAGGGCCTTGTCGTCGCCGTGGGCCTTGCCGGGCTCACGACGCTCGCCGCCTGCCAGCAGGCCGCCGACACCGCCGCGGCGCTCGATCCGCAACTCGCCGCCGTGTGCAGCGCGGCGATGGCGCTGTCGCCGCTCGCCGGCCCTTACGCGGTGTGGATCGAAGCCGGCTGCGGCACCGCCGAGGCGATCGCGAAGCTGGCGCAAGATCCGTCGAGCGCCCAGTGGGTCGGCGGCCTCATCGCCGATGTGCAAAAGCTCCGCGCCGCCCTATAGAGCGGCGCCGCTGCCGCGCGCCGTGTCGCGCAGCCATGCCTCGGCTGCGGCAGGCGCGAGAGCGCACCGCTAGCCCGACTGCGCGCCGCGGCGCTGGCCGCGCCTGAGCTCGGCCGCCGCGTCCTCCAGCTCATCAGCCATGCGCCGCAGCTCGGCGGCTATGTCGGGCGCGAACTGCGCCAGCTCGCGCAGCTCTTCCGCCCGGTCGAGCAGAAATCCGATCGCGTCTCTCATACCCGAGGCAACGGCAAAACCCGGGCCAATTGTTTGCCGCGGCCGGCCGGTTGCTACAGCTTTGTCACATCCGCCAGACGATCGGCCGCCGGACGATCGGCCCGCCGGCGCTCGAAACAGCGAGCGAGATGGCCGCGACTTCCCGTAATCGGCACCCCCGCGCCGCCCGTTCTCGCGCCGATTTCTTGACGTGCATCAAAAAGCGCCCGGGGATCGTTGCCCCAATCATGGCGGCGGGCAGGAAAGAGTCGAGGGCGTCAATGATGTTGCGCGAACAGGCCGAACGGTGCCGGCGCCTCGCCGAGGCGACGACAGACCGCGACATCGCCGCGAAGCTCCTGGACTTGGCGCGGGAATTCGACGCAGAGGCCGACAGGCTCGATGAGGATGCGCGCGAGGCCGGCGAAAACTAAGGCCGTCGAAAAATAAGGCGGTGGCAAAATAACGCAGGCAAATATCGCCCGATCCGGTTCTCCAGGCTGCCCGGTTCGACCCCGCTCCGGACCATAATGCCGCGCCCCGGCGACTTCGGGCTTTGGCGGCTTGATCCCCTGCGCGCTCCCCGGCATCGTGCGCGCCGGGGGAGACGGGTGGGATGCGGCCAACAACGGCGAAAGCACCGCTGGCGCTTGCGGTCATGTTGCTCGCCGGCATTTTGCTCGCCGGCTGCACCAGCAAATGCCCGGTGCCGGTCGTCTATGACGAAGCGATGCTGAAACGGATCGAGCAGGCGCGCGAGGCCCTGGCGCGCGACAACATCCTGTTGAAGGTGCTGGAGGACTACGAAAACGAGCGCGACGATCTGCGCTTCTGCCGCTGATTCCCCATTAGGTCCCGGCGTGGGCCGGGAAACATGATCCGCTGTCCGAACCGCCGGGAAATGGATCCCGGCCTTCGCGGGATCTGGAACTCGGCCGCTTGTGCCGCCGGCGAATTGGATCATGTGCCCCGCTAAGCATTTGATGCGGGTCGAAAAAACTGATCTAGATCAAGGCGATTTAACCTGGATCAAGACAATCGCTGAAAGAAGGCGGATGATTGGGCAGGGATCCCGAGGCGGATCGGTGCGGCTTCGAAGGGAAAACACCACCATGGCCTTCATCGCGACAAAGAAAAATTCCGGCCGCGCGCTGGTCGTCACGACGGCGATCTTGATGGCGGTGTCGCTCGCCGTCGCGCCGGGCGCGGCGTATGCCCAGCATCACGGCGGCGGGGGCGGCGGTGGCTGGCATGGCGGGGGCGGCGGCGGGCGCGGCGGCGGTTGGGGTCATCGCGGTTGGGGCCGCGGCGGATGGGGCTGGGGCGGCTGGGGCTGGGGAGTCGCGGGCGGCGTGCTGGCCGGCGCGGCGATCGCCTCGGCCTACCCGTATTACGGTTACGGCTACGGCTACCCCTATTACGGCTACGGCTACCCCTACGGGGGCTATGGCTACGGCGGCTATCCGTATGGCGGGTACGGCGGCTACGGCTCTCCCTATGGTGGCTACGGCGGCTACGGTTACGGCTACTGAGCGCCCGCTCGATGAACGTCCCCGAGCCACCGGGTCTGCTCGCCGCCGAGGGCCCTGGACCGGCGGTCGCGCGTCTTCGCAATGAAGGCGCGCGTCTCTCCCGGGCCCGCAGGGCTCGCAAGCTGTCGATCCCGGATAAAGCGACGCGGCGTCGAAAGGAAAGAAGCAAGATGGCCTCCCTCGCGATCGAGACAAGCTCCGGCCGGGCACTGGTCAGGGCTATGGCGCTCGTCGCGGCCATTTCGCTCGCCGTCGCCCCGGGCGTTGCGTACGCGCAGCATCGCGGCGGTGGCGGTGGCGGTGGCGGCGGGTGGCACGGTGGTGGCGGCGGCTGGCATGGCGGCGGCGGTTGGCACGGTGGCGGCTGGGGCCGCGGCGGATGGGGTTGGGGCGGTTGGGGCTGGGGGGTCGCGGGCGGCCTGCTGGCCGGCGCCGCAATCGCCTCGGCCTACCCGTACTACGGCTACGGCTACCCGTATTACGGCTCCGATTACGGCTATGGTTATCCATACGGCGGCGACGCCTACGCCGGCTATCCCGGCGGCGGCTATCCCAGCGCCGGCTATCCCGGCGGCGGCTATCCCAGCGCCGGCTATCCCGGCGGCGGCTACCCCAGCGCCGGCTATCCCGGCGGCGGTTATCCCAACGCCGGTTATTCCGGCGGCGGTTATCCGAACGCCGGCTATTCCGGCGGCGGTTATCCCAACGCCGGTTATTCCGGCGGCGGTTATCCCAACGCCGGCTATTCCGGCGGCGGTTATCCCAACGCCGGTTATTCCGGCGGCGGTTATCCCAACGCCGGCTATTCCGGCGGCGGTTATCCCAACGCCGGTTATCCCGGCGGCGGCTATCCCAGCGCCGGCAATCTGAACTACGGCTACGCGAACCCATACGGCGCGTCGCACTATTACGCACCCTATTCCGGCGCGCAGTACGGGCAGCCCAACCAGCAGCTCGGGATCCCCGGCTCACATCAGCCTTCCGCCAGCTCGCACCCGCCCTACTGAGGCCCGGCTTCCCTGACCCGCGCCGGCGCTTGACTCTCCGCCCGCGCTAGGCCGCGCGGCGGCGCAACGGGGCGATCGCGATCGCGCGGCGCCGCGGATAGCGGCAACAAACGCGCGATGCAGCCATTTGAGAGACATTCGACCCAATCATGGGTTGTACGGTGGGATGTTTGGCACGACCATCGCGTACCACCCCAAGTCAGCACACAATCGGATGGAGAGAGACATGCGTGTTGTGAGCGCATCCGGCTTTGGCGGGCTGTCGGCCCTGGTTCTCGCGGCGGTGCTGAGCGCCGGTTCGGCGAGTGCGCAAAGGGCGATCCCGCTAGGCGCGACGAGTGCCGGCGCATCAACTGCGGGCGCCGCATCGTCGAGCACGATGGGCGGCGAAACCCGGCAGCAGTTCAATGCCGAGGAGCACGGCGAGCGCAGAGCCTCGAACACCGGGGAGCGATCCGAACGGCAAAACCTCAATCGCGAGGAAGGCGCCGAGCGCAAGGCATTCAACGCGACGAACCCGACCCAGGAGCAGCGCCGCGCCTTCAACGCCAAAGAGAAAAACGAGCGCCAGACCTTCAATCGCAATGCAAGGACCGAGCGCCAAGGCTTCAAACACGAGGAGAGGTCCGAGCGCCATACCTTCAATACGACGAATTCCGGGCGGTCCGGCCGATCCGTCGCGGGCGCCGGCCGGTCCGGGCAGTCCGTTGCGAGCGGCGGCCGCGGCGTCTCGCGCTTTGGCGGGTCCGGCGGTTCGTTCTCGACCGCGCGCGGCTTTGGCGGCGGCTCCCGCGGCGGCGGCTTTGGCGGCTTCCGTGGCGGCGGCGGGCATCACGGCCGAGGATAATCTCCGAATTGCGGAGGCCGGGCCGGCTCCCGGCCGCCGTGCCGCTAGCCCCCCTTCCTGATCCCCTGGCTTGACTCCCCCGCCGGCCGCTCTATGACGGGCGGCGGGGGCGAGAGACGGGGCAGCACATGAAACGGGCATTCGTGTTTCCCGGGCAGGGTTCGCAATTCCCCGGCATGGGCAAGGAATTGGCCGAGGCTTCGCCGGCCGCGCGCCGTCTGTTCGAGGAAGTAGACGACGCGCTGTCGCAGCACCTGTCGCGGCTGATGTTCGAAGGCCCCGAGAGCGATCTGATGCTGACCGAGAACGCGCAGCCGGCATTGCTTGCCGCCTCGCTCGCGGTCATGCGCGTGCTCGAGACCGAGGCCGGCTTCGACCTCGCGCAGAAGGCCGCCTATGTCGCCGGCCATTCGCTCGGTGAGTATTCGGCGCTCGCCGCCGCCGGCGCGCTCTCGGTTCCCGATGCGGCGCGTCTCGTCAAGCGGCGCGGCCAGGCAATGCAAAAGGCGGTGCCGGTCGGCGAGGGCGCGATGGCGGCGCTGCTCGGTCTCGACATCGTCGCGGCGCGCGAGGTCGCGGAAGAAGCCTCCGCCGGCGATCGCGTCTGCGCCGTCGCCAACGACAACTCGCCCGGCCAGATCGTCGTCAGCGGCCACGCGGCGGCCGTCGCGCACGCGATCGCGCTCGCTGCCGGGCGGGGCAGCCGGCGCGGGATCATGCTGCCGGTCTCGGCGCCGTTTCACTCGCCGCTGATGCAGCCCGCCGCCGAGATGATGCAGGAGGCGCTGGCCGAGACCGAGTTGCGCCGGCCCGCCGTGCCGCTCGTCGCCAACGTGACCGCCGTGGAAACCACCGATCCCGACGAGATCAAGAAGCTGCTCGTCGAGCAGGTGACCCACATGGTGCGCTGGCGCGAAACCATCGAGCTGTTCGCCGCGAACGAGGTCGAGGAGGTCGTCGAAATCGGCGCCGGCCGCGTCCTCGCCGGCCTCGTCAAGCGCATCAACCGCGACCTTGCCGCGAGCTCCGTCGGGGGCCCCGCCGACATCGAAGCCCTCCTCCAGCGCCTCTGACGCCGCCGAGCATCCCCGCCAACCTACGTTGACCGCGCATCGGCGATCAGCGGAATACGAAACGGCATCGTACCGTTTAAGGTGCGCGACGGTTGCCGTCGCGTGGAGGGAGACGAGACATGCGCCGAGTTGCAGTGGTTCTGGGTACGGTGGGGGTAATCGCGATGGCGCTGACAGCCGCGCCGGCGCGAGCTGATGACGGCCGGTGGGGCTCCTCCGAATGGCGCGAGCACGCCTGGCAGGAGCGGGATTGGCACGAACGCGACTGGCGCCGTCATTGGTGGTGGCGTATGCACCGCCGCTATTGGGAGCCCAGCTATTACGGCTACGGCTCTTATTCGCCGCCCGTCTATTATCAGCAGCCGGGCTATTATCAGCCGGGCTATTATCAGCCGGGCTACTATCAGCCAGGCTACTAGCAGCCGGAATTACCCTCGGTTTCGATTTCCGCAGATCGCGTTTGACCTGACCGCCGCGGCGCTCTTGACGGGCGCCTCGGCCGGCATCAGGCGATGGATCACGCGAGCGGAGGGTTTCGATCGCTTCGAGGAAGCCTTGGACCAATTCCGCATCCGGTTCGACGATCGGTTCCTGAGGCGCTAGGCTGCGTCACCGCAATGCGTGCTTCGAGACGCGCTCCCGCGGAGCGCTCTTCGGCATGAGGTACATTGTTGATGGAATCGAGAAAAATTCGTCATCCTGAGGAGCCCGCGCAGCGGGCGTCTCGAAGGACGCAAGTTGCCGATCCAGCCGCGATCTCGCGGGAGCATCTGTGATGTTCGACCTGACCGGCCAGGCGGCCTTGGTGACCGGCGCCTCGGGCGGCATCGGCGGCGCGATCGCCCGTGCGCTCTACGCGCAAGGCGCGGCCGTCGCGCTCGCCGGCACCCGCACGGCCGCCCTCGAATCCCTCGCGCAGGAATTGGGCGAGCGCGCCCATCCCATCGCCGCCGATCTCGCCGACGCGCAAGCCGCCGACACGCTCGTGCGCGACGCCGAGGCGGCGCTCGGCAAAATCGACATCCTCGTCAACAACGCCGGCATTACGCGCGACAATCTGGCGCTGCGCATGAAGGACGAGGAGTGGCAGGCCGTCCTCGATCTCAACCTGACCGCCGCGTTCCGCCTGTCGCGCGCCGCGTTGCGCGGCATGGTGCGGCGCCGCCATGGCCGCATCATCGGCATCACCTCGGTGGTCGGCGTCACCGGCAATCCCGGCCAGGCCAATTACGCCGCCGCCAAGGCCGCGCTGATCGGCATGACGAAATCCTTGGCCGCCGAGGTCGCGACCCGCGGCATCACGGTCAACTGCATCGCGCCCGGCATGATCGCGACCGCGATGACCGGCAAGCTCACCGATGATCAGCGCGCCCGCCTCCTCGCGGCGATCCCGATGGCGCGGCTCGGCGCCCCCGATGACATCGCCGCGGCCGCCCTTTATCTCGCCAGCGCCGAGGCCGCCTACGTCACCGGCCAGACCCTCCACGTCAACGGCGGCATGGCAATGATTTGAATGGCGTGAGACGCGACATGATCGGCGCCATCGCCTGCCCGTATTTCCGCCGCGCGTTCGGATGGTGCGTGCCGATCGGCGGTCTTGGCGGGCTGATCGGGCTGGGCGGCGGCGAGTTCCGTCTACCGGTGCTGATATACGCGATCGGCTTCGACGCGCGCTCGGCCGTGCCGCTCAATCTGCTGATCAGCCTCGTCACGCTGAGTTTCGCGTTGGCGGTCCGCAGCGGCTCGGTTTCGCTCGCGGTCGTTGTGCCGTATCTCCCCGCGATGCTCGGCCTGCTCGCCGGTGGCATGGCGAGCGCGTTCTATGGCGCTGCGCTCGTCGGCCGCTTGAGCAACACGCATCTCATCCGGCTGATTGCGGTGCTGCTCGGCATGATCGGGCTGTTGATGATGGCGGAGGCGTTCCTGCCGTTTCAATCGGGTGACCTGCTGCCGGCGAGCGCGGCAGCGCATCTCGGGGCGGGCGCCGCGATCGGGGTTGGCGTCGGACTCGTCAGCAGCATGCTCGGCGTCGCCGGCGGCGAATTGCTGATCCCGGCGCTAGTGCTGATCTTCGGCGCCGACATCAAGACCGCCGGTTCGGCGAGCATCCTGATCTCGCTCGGCATCGTCTCGATCGGCCTGTGGCGATACTGGCGCGCTGATGCCATCCCGACCGGGCGCGGCGCGCAACGAATGACGGCAGCGATGGCGGCCGGCTCGATCATCGGCGCGACCCTCGGCGGGCTGGCGGTGGCCTACGCGCCGGTCGCTTTTTTGAAGGTGCTGCTGGGCGGCGTGCTACTGGCGGCCGCGGTAAAGACCGTCGTCCACCGCGAGACCCGCCGTTGATGGTCGGCTAAGAGGAACCCCGGATGAATTGGTCGTACATTGCGCCGGTTCTGCTGCTGCTCTGTTCCAACGTCTTCATGACGTTCGCCTGGTACGGGCAGCTGAAATACCCCGGCGCGGCTCTGTGGCTGGTGGTGCCGGTGAGCTGGGCCATCGCGTTCTTCGAATACTGCTTCGCCGTGCCGGCGAACCGCATCGGCTATACCGTCTATTCGGCGGCACAGCTCAAGACCATGCAAGAGGTCATCACCCTCGCCGTTTTCGCGGTGTTTTCCGTCACCTATCTCGGAGAGGCGATCCGCTGGAATCACGCTGTTGCGTTCGGTTTCTTGGCGTTGGCCGCATTCTTTGCATTCCACGAATGGGCTTGACCGTTTCAAGCAAACGGACCCGCGCCCGCCCGCCGGCCGATCCCGTAAACGCATCCACCCCGCAGCGCGAGGCGGCGGGGTGGGGTACGCGCGATTTCACACCTTGCCGGCGTATTGGAAGAGCCGGTAGCGGCCGAATATCACAGAATTTCTAAACAAATCGTTGCTTCGCTTCTGATAGGAGCGAAAACCGTTCGTTTGTAACCGCGGACGTCGCGGGCCGTCGCAGATCAGCCGCCGGGTTGCGGCGTCTTCAGCGGGTTCGCGGGCCTCGATCGGAGCAGCGGCAGGCGGGCCGTGGCGCGAGCGGGGATCCCTGCCGAATCCCCCTCGGCGAGTGCCGGCGATACGGGCGTGGTCGAGGCATGACCGCCGCCGCGCATCCGACACCGGGTGCCGCTGCAAACGTGAGAAGCGAGCGCCAGGGTCAAGAACCGGACTCGGACGGACAATCCCGCGCGCGGGATTGCCGCAATCGCGTGCCGATCGGCCGCGGGCCCGGCCCTCGCGCAAACTTTGCCGCCGCTCGAATTCGTGTTATCAGAGCCCGCCTTCAACGCGTCCGTGATGGCGACACATGACGGCAGAGCCCGCGAACGGGCGCCCGGACCGCGCCGATGCCTACGCGCTGAGTTGAACCCTACCTACCGATCACATATGCGAACGAGGAACGAAGCGAATGAGCGATGTCGCCGACCGGGTTAAGAAAATCGTCGTCGAGCATCTCGGCGTCGAGGAGGGGAAGGTCACGGAGAACGCCAGCTTCATCGACGATCTGGGCGCCGACAGCCTCGACACCGTCGAGCTGGTGATGGCCTTCGAGGAGGAGTTCGGGTGCGAGATCCCGGACGATGCGGCCGAGAAGATCGTCACCGTCAAGGACGCGGTCAATTTCATCGAGGCTCACAGCTGAGCGCGCGCTTCCGGGGGTGGCCGGCCTGTCGGGGAAGCCGGGCCGCCATCAGCACGTTACGGGGGGAGCAGGTCTAGGATGAGGCGCGTCGTTGTTACCGGCATGGGGCTCGTGACGCCGCTCGGGATCGGGCTTGAGCGCGTGTGGCGCCGTCTGCTCGCGGGTGAATCGGGCATCCGCGCGATCCAGTCCTTCGATGTCTCGGACCTGCCGTCGCGGGTCGCGGCGCAGGTGCCGAAGGGCGAGACCTCCTCCGGCTTCTTCAACGCCGACGATTGGGTGCCGCCGAAGGATCAGCGCCGCATGGACGATTTCATCATTTATGCGATGGCCGCCGCGGCGCAGGCGGTCGAGGATTCCGGCTGGCAGCCGAGCGACGACGAGGAGCATGAGCGCACCGGCGTCATGATCGGCTCCGGCATCGGCGGCCTTCCCGGCATCACTGAGGGCGCGCTGACCTTGGAGGAGCGCGGCCCCCGCCGCATCTCGCCGTTCTTCATCCCGGCCAATCTGATCAACCTCGCCTCCGGCAACGTCTCGATCCGCTACGGCTACAAGGGGCCGAACCACGCCGTCGTGACCGCATGCTCAACCGGGGCGCATGCGATCGGCGACGCGGCGCGCCTGATCATGCTCGACGACGCCGACGTCATGGTGTGCGGCGGCGCCGAGGCCGCGATCTGCCGGATCGGCATCGCCGGTTTCGCCGCGGCGCGCGCGCTCTCGACCAATTTCAACGACGACCCGCCGCGCGCCTCGCGCCCGTGGGACCGCGATCGCGACGGCTTTGTGATGGGCGAGGGCGCTGGAATTATGGTGCTCGAGGAATACGAGCACGCCAGGAATCGCGGCGCCAGGATCTACGCCGAGGTCATCGGCTATGGCATGTCGGGCGACGCCTTCCACCTGACCGCGCCGTCCGAGGACGGCAACGGCGCCTTCCGCTCGATGCGCAACGCGCTGAAGAGCGCGCGGCTATCGACCGACAAGATCGATTACATCAACGCGCACGGCACCTCGACGCCGCTCGGCGACGAGATCGAGTTGGGCGCGGTCAAGCGTCTGTTCGGAGATCACGCCTACAAATTGTCGATGTCCTCGACCAAATCGGCGATCGGCCATCTGTTGGGCGCGGCCGGCACGGTCGAGGCGATCTTTGCGATCTTGGCGTTGCGCGACGGAATCGTGCCGCCGACCCTCAACCTCGACAACCCGTCGCCCTCCTGCGACATCGATCTTGTGCCGAAAGAGGCGAAGGAGCGCCCCGTCAAATACGTATTGTCCAATTCCTTCGGCTTTGGCGGCACCAACGCATCGCTGATTTTCGCCGGCCCGCCCGGCCTCGCCGGCTGACCTCGTCCGCTGCTGTCTGGTTCAACTCGTCGAGTCGCCGTTCTGTCCGAGTTTGCACCGAGCTGGTCTCACAAAACCCGTGGCCGGGCTTGGCTCGGTCATCCACGTCTTGCACTGACGTTGACGCTGGGGGAGGCTGACGCGGGTGCCCGGCGCAAACTCGGGCAACGGAAATCTGCGGTTTTCGCCCGCGCATGATCGCGTTCTTCCGCTTTGTCTTCTGGAGCGTGGTGACGGGCGTCGTTGTCGTCGCCGCGCTCGGCGCCGGCGGCTACTGGCTCTACCGCGAGGCCGAGGGGCCGGGCCCGCTCGCCGAGCCGCGCACGCTGGTGATCCCGGCGCATAGCGGCAATCGCGCGATCGGCGATCTTCTCGCCGACCAGGGCGTCGTCCGCCACGGGCTCGTGTTTCAGCTCGCCGCCGGGCTGTCGGCGCGCGGATTGAAGGCGGGCGAATACGAATTCCCGGCGCATGTCAGCGTGCTGCAGGCGCTCGAAATCATCGCCAGCGGCAAGATGGTCAAGCACCGGCTGACGATCCCCGAGGGCCTGACCAGCGCCGAGGTTGTCGCGCTGGTGCTCGACGCGCCGGCGCTCGACGGCGATCCCGGCCCGGCCCCCGCCGAGGGCGAGCTCCTGCCCGACACCTACGTCTACACCTATGGCGAGACCCGCCAGGATCTGCTCGACCGCATGCACCGGGCGATGGCCCACACGCTGGCTCAGCTGTGGCGCGAGCGCCGCGCCGACCTGCCGCTGCCGAGCCCGCAGGACGCGTTGATCCTCGCCTCGGTCGTCGAGAAGGAAACCGCGCGCGAGGAGGAGCGGGCGCATGTCGCGGGCGTTTTCATCAACCGGCTCAAGCTCGGCATGAAATTGCAATCCGATCCGACCGTGCTGTTCGCGCTTGTCAACAGCGGCGGGGCGAAGCTCGACCGGCCGCTGACCCATGCCGATCTGGGGGTCAACTCGCCCTACAACACCTATGTGATCAAGGGTCTGCCGCCCGGCCCGATAGCCAACCCCGGCCGTTCGGCCCTGCGCGCCGCCGTCCGTCCCGAGCGCACCGAGGATCTGTTCTTTGTCGCCGACGGCAGCGGCGGCCATGTCTTTGCGAAGACATTGGGCGACCAGACCAAGAATATCGCGGCCTACCGCCGCGCCGCCCCGGCCGAGGTCGATCCGGTCCCGCCTGCCGACGCCGCGGACCCGCCATCGGCTTCTCCGGCGGGCGCCCCGCCGCCGTCCCGCGCCGCCGCGCCCGTTCCCGCACCCGGCCGCGCGGCACGCCAAAGGGCCGCCTCGACAACCGCTGCCCCGACAACCGCCGGCCCGGCCTCGGCTGTCGCGGCCCGCCCGGCCAAGGCGCTGCCGGCCCTGGTCATCAAGGGTCGCCGCTGCCAGCCCAAACCCGACGGCACCTGCGCTCAGTGACCCGGGCAACGGCCCCCACGGGCAACTGTGCAAGGCCGGCAGTTTGGCGCCCGCCCGATTCAAAGCGGGATAGACATCGTGCGTCCTTCGACTGCTCGCTGCGCTCGCGCTCAGGATGAGGGATGGTTTTGATGCCATCAAAATTCTACCTCATCCTGAGGAGCGCCCGAAGGGCGCGTCTCGAGGGACGCACTCCGGGTTTGCACCGTTGAAATTAAAGCGATAGCGGCCCAACACCGAGAACACCACATTGGCGGGGCTGCGGGCTGCCGGTATAAGGGCGCCGCGGCATTCACAACCGAGAGCGGGCAGGGTGAGCGTCTCCAGCATGACCGGCTTCGCGCGCAGCGAGGGCGAGGCCGACGGCATCTCCTGGGTCTGGGAATTACGCAGCGTCAACGGCCGCGCCCTCGAATTGCGCCTGCGCCTGCCGGCCGGCTTCGAGCCCTTGGAGCCGCAACTGCGCGCCGCGCTCGGCCAGCGCTGCCGCCGCGGCAACGTCTCGGCGACGCTGTCGGTCACCCGCCTCACGCCGGCGGCGATCCGCATCAACCGCCCGATGCTCGACCAGATCGTCGCGCTGGTTCGCCAAGTCTCGGGCGACATCGCCAAGGACACCGAGATCGCGCCGCCGCGCCTCGACGGCCTTCTCGCGGTGCGCGGCATCGTCGAGACCGTCGAGGACGATCCCGAGCCCGTCGTCGCCGCCCGCCGCGCCGCCGTCCTCGCCGGCTGGGCGCAGGCGCTCGGCCGCCTCGCCGCCGCCCGCGCCGAGGAGGGCGCCCGCCTCGCCGCGCTCCTCGCCGATCAGCGTGCCCAGCTCGCCGCCCTCGTCGAAGCCGCCGCCGGCTCGGCCGCGGCACAGCCGGCCGCGCTCCGCGCCCGCCTCGAAACCCTGCTCGCCGAGCTCTCCGCCCTCGCGCCGCCGATCCCGGAAGAGCGCGTCGCGCAGGAATTGGCGATGCTCGTGACCCGCGCCGATGTCCGCGAGGAGCTGGACCGGCTGCGCGCCCATATCGCGCAGGCCGGCGAATTGCTGGCGCGCGGCGACGCGGTCGGCCGCGAGCTCGATTTTCTGTGCCAGGAACTGAACCGCGAGGCCAATACGCTGTGCTCGAAATCGGCCGACATCGAGCTGACCCGCATCGGCCTGTCGTTGAAGGCGGCGATCGAGCAGTTCCGCGAGCAGGTGCAGAACCTCGAATGATGCATGGCTCCGGCATTGACAGACTGCATTTGCCTGCTGCGTCCTTCGAGACACGCCCCCGATGGGACTCTCCTCAGGCTGAGGTGCAATCATGCCTCGCGCCAAAAGCCTCCCTCATCCTGAGCGCGACACCGGATTTGATCCGGGGGAGCAGTCGAAGGACGCACAACGACAGATCCAGCGACGGATTCGACAGGGGATGAGGCGCGGGCGGCCCGAGCAAGCACCGTCCGCGATCCGCCGCCGCGGCTTTCTGCTCGTGCTGTCGTCGCCCTCCGGTGCCGGCAAGACGACGATCACGCACCAGCTCGTCGAGCGCGATCCGTCACTCACGCGCTCGGTCTCGGTGACGACCCGCCCGGCGCGGCCCGGCGAGACCGGCGGCGCCGATTACCTCTTCATCGACCAGGCGCGCTTCGATGCGATGGTCGCGGCCGGCGAATTGCTCGAGCACGCCACCGTGTTCGGCCATTGCTACGGCACGCCGCGCCGCCCGGTCGAGGAGGCGATCGCCGCCGGCCATGATATCGTCGCCGATGTCGATTGGCAGGGCACCCAGCAGCTCGCCGAAAGCGTGCCGCCCGATCTGGTGAAAGTGTTCATCCTGCCGCCCGACATGGCGGCCTTGGAGGCGCGGCTCAAAACCCGCGCCCAGGACAGCGCCGCAATCGTCGCCGCGCGCATGGCGAAATCCTCGGAAGAGATGAGCCACTGGTCGGAATACGATTACGTCGTTGTCAACCGCGAGCTCGAAGCGAGCATCGCCGAGGTCGCCGCGATCGTCACCGCCGAGCGCCTGCGCCGCACCCGCCAGGTCGGCCTCGCCGATTTCGTCAACCGCCTCCGCAGTTCCTAAATCGCCGTCCCCAGCGGAAGCCGGGACCCACCCTTTCGGCCGTTCGTGGCTCTGACAAGCGGATCCCGGCCTTCACCGGGATGACGGTCTTACGGAAGGCGGGATAAAGTTGGGTTCGCAACAATTCAGCGGGGACGGTATTGGACCCTACGACCACACAGCGCGAGCGCGCCCGGATGGGGAGCGCGAACAAGCTGAAGCTCGGGCTGTTCGGCGCCAATTGCTCGTCCGGCCGCGCCGTCACGATGGTGCCCGAGCGCTGGTCCGGCAACTGGCCCGATTGCCTTGCGCTCGCGCAGATGGCGGATGCGGCCGGCATCGAGTTCATGCTGCCGATCGGCCGCTGGAAGGGT
>Ga0185299_10000469_pt1 | contig 108583 bp, 90 predicted proteins | sample PaiPotPPA55metaG_FD_128002 | JGI IMG/M metagenome (GOLD analysis project Ga0185299, IMG submission 128002) | Iron sulfur acid spring bacterial and archeal communities from Banff, Canada, to study Microbial Dark Matter (Phase II) - Paint Pots PPA... ... | reverse complement strand
ACACCAAAGAGCCAGTCGTAGGTGTCTTGTCGCCTGATCGCGGTCCAAACGGGCAAAACTTTAAGAAAATACTTTTTTGCAGCGCGGCCTTGACAAGTTCGGCTTCATAGAAACCCCAGGCTCAGTGCTTTTACCCCTTCGGGGTAAGAGACCCGCTCGCGATTGACCCAACCCCACTTTTCAAGCACGAGGACGATCTTGAGGCGCCTTCAGACAAGACATACTGCAATTGAGACAAAGAATCGGTGTCCCCCGAATCTTGATGTCTACTACCTACCAAATGAATGAGATCAACAATCGATCGAGGGAATGTACCGATGAATTCCTGCGAACCCAGGCTGACGCTGGTGACCACCTTCTAGGCCGAGAATCTCTCGAGGATCGCCCGACTCAAGAAGAAATGAAGGCGCTTGTGCTCGAAGGAGTATCGTTACTGTTCATCGATTGCCTGAAAGGCAAGTGACCATGGGATTGACTCGGAGTGTTAGTTGTCGGGCGCTGGCTTAGTCTCACCGGATCACATGAATGGTAATTCAACCGCTGGCCGCCTTCTATAGATTAGCCATTGGGCACGGTCTCTGGCCTCTGGTTGGACGAACTCCCAAAAGCGTGAGCCATGCGCGGACGCGCCCAGACATGCGTACCGCTGAGGGGCAACGGGTAGGTCCATCAACTTGCCTCACTACTAGCCGGAAAAGGATCGCGCTGGTTGCTCATGATAGTCAGAAAGAGAAGCTGGCAGGTTGGGCATCGAGACAAAGGTCACGACTCATCGAACATGACCTATATGCAACGGCTCACACCGCCGATGTGATTGCCGTAACCTTAAACGTTCCAGTCTTTCGCTTGCTGAGCGGTCCCTTAGGCGGCGATCAGCAAATTGGAAGCCGAATCGCGGAGTCCAGGATCGATGTGCTGGTGTTTTTTTGGGATCCTTTGGGGCTTCAGCCGCACGACTGTGACGTGAAAGCGCTCCTGCGGTTGGCGGCCGCATACAACATTCCGAATGCGTGCAACGAAGCGACCGCAGATTGTATTATTTCCGGTTTGGCTCCGTAGGAGCGATATCTAGTTGAGAGCCATCTTCTATACCGCTCCTAACGGAGCTGTTTTGGTTTATCTCACCGTAACTATAAAGATTTCGCTCCTACGGAGCTGGTCATCCGCTCTGCTGAATCAGGAAGCCGTGGCCTAATCCGGCCGATGCCCAAGAAATTGGCAATTCGGGCAAAGATTCCGGCAATTCAAAAAAGAAACCGGAGGTCTATCCATTCCTGAGGTCTATTTAACTCGCCCGGCGTCAGGTTCGTCCGAAGTAGTGTCTCCAGCTGGTAAAATCCATGGTCAAGGTCTTAGGACTCGTTGTCCTTATTTGCAGCGCAGGCTTCGTCCGTGGTAGGGATCGAGAATTTGGTCATCCACTTTTTCGAACTTTTACCGGCCACGATTACGGTCAAGTGGGCCAGATATTAGCGGTAACCCAAGATCCTCAGGGGCCGATGCTGTTTGGTTGTGATCACGCTATTTTGGCATTTGATAACAACCGCTGGCAAACGATCCCTTTGCCCGGAGTAGGTACAATCAGATCATTCGCGGTAGATCCGCGCGGAACAGTCTGGTTCAGCACTGGCAGTGAGATTGGCTATCTGTCCAGAGTCCATGGCCAATACTATCCAGTCAAGGTTTACAGTGGCACATTTGGTGCCGGTCCTCAGATCCTCGTAGATGCTGACCGGGTTTATCTGAGCACAGAAACCGGTCTCTTCATCTGGGGCAGCGGATCGACTGCCCAGCAGTCGGCAGATCCTTTAAACCCATTCTCACTGGCACGCGCGCATGGCCGGATTCAAGTGGGCGGTCAGAACGGTTCAATCTATGAGTCTGATGGTAACCGATTGACCAGAATCGCTGACACTCCTCCAGAGGTAAAAAGCGGCGTCATTCGAGCAATCGTCGACTGTCCGATTGGGGAGGGGATTGTGGTCAGCACTTCCGGAATGTTTCAGAGGAGCGGCGCCAGGCTTGTACCATGGAAAACGGACATAGACACATTGTTGAATGGTTCCGAGATTTTTACTGCCAAATGGATTCTCGGCAAGTATCTCGCGGTTTTACTTCGGAATAGGGGTGTTTACCTGCTCGATAAGGAAGGCAGCCTGGTTGAAAGCTTCACCCTTAACAGTGGTTTAGCTGACGCTGGGTTTGAGGCGGTCGGAGAAGACCGCGATGGAGGTCTCTGGGTTTGCACGGATACTGAGATCACGCGAATTCAATCCGGGATCGGGTACACCGAATTCGATAATGAGTTGGGGTTACCTAAGGGCTTCGTTACCGGCGTGGTGAGACTTCATGGGAAAATCTACGTAACTACCCAACACGGTGTGTCTGTGCTAACAGCAGCCGAAGACAAGGCCGACCCATCGCACTTCATCGGATTCGGGCAGCAAATTGGACGTTTTTACGGACTTACGGTCAGTGGCCCGACGGCTTTCGCATCGGCCGACTCCGGCACGTATGTTTTGAATACTACGACCTCCAGCCTGGAACGAATTGGATCCGGGGGTGTGACCATCTATCGTTCGAGGCTTGATCCAACGAGGGTCTTTATTGCCGCCGAGGCGGGCGTAGAGGCGGTCCGTGAATCGAACGGTCAATGGTCATCTGAGGGACTGCTTTCACAGCTGCCGGCTGTGTTGGGGATTGCGGATGACAAAAACGGCAACCTGTTTGTTTCCACCGAAAACGGAGGTCCGTATTACGTCCAACTGAGGAACGGCGCGCCGTCCATTTTCCGCGACGCGCGCGTGGAGCGCGTCTTGGATACTGAGAAAAAGGAAGCGCAAATCTCTGATGGATCCATGGTCAAATGGCAAGATCAACTCGTGTTTGTGGGAGACGATCGAGTTTGGGAGCTGTCAGAAGGGAGAAACCGATTGGAACCTCTCGCATTGATAGAAAAGAGTTTACCCGGAAAAAAAATCCAGCTGATCAGTCCTAGCCAATTAAGCGATGAGTATGTTTGGGTTAGCAGCCGGCCGACGGACGCGGGACCGGAGATCGGCTCTGAGATTGGAAGATTATATGTATCCGGACGGTACGAACCTCTGGCCCATGCGGTTACCTATCCCTTGGGCGTGATAAATGGGGTTTGGGATGAGAATGTCGATGGGGAGTGTGTAGTCTGGATTGCCGGCGATTACGGGCTCATGCGTGTTTTTGCGGATCGACCCGGATTTAGCAGAAGAAAATTCGAGCTCTATCCCAGCCAAATTCTGACCACTGACGGGGCGCCGGTTTCTATCCAGAACGGCAACGAGCTGAGGCTGAAATACGATGATCGGGATTTTGAAATTCGTTTCGGCACCGACCGGTACGGTGTCAGCAATGAGCTGTATTATGAGGCGAGATTGGAAGGAAAGGTCGTTCACTCCTGGCCGTTGACAACGGCTGCGGTTTGGCGCTCCGCCGGTGGGCTGAACGAGGGAACTTACCTGCTTCATGTTCAGGCCCGGGATAGCGACGGCGTCGAAAGCAAGGAATTTACCTTTGCTTTTACTATCGATCCCCCGTGGTATCGCACTCTCTGGGCCGAGACGGTTTCGGGATTGTCGGTCATTCTCGCGTTCTATCTCTTCAACCGTTGGCGGACATGCCAGATGAAGATACGGGAAAGGGAGCTGATACAAACCGTCAACCTTCGGACCCGCGAGTTGCGAGAACATGAGATCGAGCTACAAAATGCTAAAGATGGGGCCGAGTTAGCCAGAGAGCAGGCCGAATCTGCCAATCGGGCAAAGACGGCTTTCCTGGCTAATATGAGCCATGAACTTCGCACGCCGATTAACAGCATTCTTGGTTATGCGCAAATCCTGCGCCGGCGCTTGGATGTCAGGGATGACGCCAGACAAGAATTGAGGACAATCTTTTCAAGCGGCGAACATCTGCTTGAAATGATCAACGAAGTGCTGGATCTCGCCAGAGTCGAATCTGGAAAGGTCTCAGTCAGTTTTCGATCTTTAGAGCTGCCTAAGTTTATCGCAGGAATCGTTGACGAATTTAAACTGCGAGCCGCTAGAGGAAACTTACGCTTTATTCACGAGATCGAAGGTGTCCTGCCGGCATGGATCGAAACGGATCCGGTTCGTTTGCGACAGGTGCTTTACAATTTGCTCGGAAACGCCATGAAATTCACCGCTTACGGGGAAGTTGCGTTTCGGATTTCCGTGAAAGCAAAACAGCTTCGTTTTGAAATAAAGGATACCGGCAAAGGAATTCCGAAATCGGATTTGCCTTTGCTTTTCAAACCGTTCTACCAAGCGACTAACAACCATACTATAGGCCAAGGCGTAGGATTGGGATTGCATATCAGCAAGCAGATCGTCGAATTGCTTGGCGGCCAAATCACTATCGCGAGCGAGTTGGGCCAAGGCAGTACCTTCAGTTTTGGAATTCCGCGGCAAAATGCGGATCCAGTTAAACCCGAATTGCCTTTACCCCAGATTGTCGGCTATGAAGGGCGGCGGCGAAGAATTTTGGTGGTGGACGATGAACCGCTGAATCGTTCGATGCTGAAAGATCTACTTTCGACAGTTGGATTCGATGTAGCCGAGGCGGATTCACCCGAGGCGGCGTTGCGTCTGCTTAAGGATCATTTCGATGCGGTGATCTCAGATATACGGATGCCGGGAGGTTATGATGGGCACGCGTTCTGCCGCCACCTGAGATCGTCCCCCACGACCAGGGACCTGGTTATTATTGCATCCTCAGCCAGTGTGTTTGCTGACGATCAGCGTCTTGCCCTAGATTCCGGGTTTAATGATTTCCTGCCGAAACCAGTGATAGAAGAGGAATTGTTCGACATCGTGGGGCGTCATCTGAGCCTAAAGTGGGTTGACGCCGCCGCGAACAAATCTGCGGTTACGACGATTTCTCCGTGACGGGGCTTCGCACTGGGTCGCAGTTAGCAATGGTAGCAAAGTGGGCGTGTGAGCGACTAGAGGCGCGAAGCGCTGAAAAGACTTTAGCCCCGCGGCCGCGGGGCTGAGTCTGCGAGGCCTAGGTATTTGAGAGCAAAAGCGAGAAGCGCTGAAGGCGCGCAAGACGGGTGGCAGCGGGTTAAGACTTGACCCTAGCTGTTACAGCAAGTCACGACTCGGTTATCACCTCAATTCATGTCGGTGATTGGCAAGACGTGCATAATCCGGCAAATCTCATCCAGATACTACCGACCGGGTTAGCGAGTTGCCGGATCGTGCTCGGGATAATGCATTATACAATCTCCGGTGGCCGGGCTACCTTCGATAAAGAACCCAAGCGTTTGGCCATCAAATTTTCTCTCATCGATCCCAGCTGGCATGTCGATGAACCACCACATCAGACCAGCGACGGCTCAGTCACGGAGGTAGACGGTAAATGAAAACGGCGTTGGTGTTGTTGATGGCGCTCGTTATGCTAAACGCGCGGGGCGAAGACGTAGCCGGCCACTATGTTTTGCACGGTGTCATGGAAGTTGGATCGGAGCTGTTACTAAAAGCCGACGGCAGCTTCGAATACATGCTGGTTTACGGTGCGGCCGATTTCTGGGCGAAAGGTACATGGCGGCGCAAAGACAATAGTATCGTCCTGAATAGCGCTGGGAAGAAGGAGGCTCCTTTTCGATTCCTCCGAAGCGAGGCCGGCAGCCCCGGCAAGATCTGCGTCTGGGTAGTAGGCAAAGACGGCCACGGTGTAGAGAATATTCAAGTCGCACTTCAAACGGTCGACCAGCATTTCGAGGCGACGACAACTTCCGATGGGGCGGCCCTGTTTCCAGGTGCAGCCGATGCGCGTACCGTCGTCTTCGAGGTGCCAGTCTACTCGATTAAGGCTGGTCCGTTTGAAATTAAACCTTCCGACAACGACTTCTATTTCGAAATCAATGGTGACGCCATCACAGGAGTTCTCTTCAAAGACGAAGAGCTTACCATTGATGGAAAAAATCTCTTGATGAAGTATTGGAACGCGGAACAGCCTATGCGTTACGAGAAGCAATAGGGGTCAATCCTTGGGGTCACGTCTTAACGGGCTGTTGCCCAAATGCCTCTCGTACAGCAAGGATGCAAAGACGGACTTCTTAAACAGAAGGCTTCGAGCTGAGCTCAGCCGAACGGTTAGCAAAGGTAGTAAAGTGGGGTTTCAGCAAACCAGAGGCGCGAAGCGCTGAAAAGACTTTAGGCTGGGGTGGTAAGCCCAGGTACGGCAAAAAAATGGCACCAGCGCTCACAAGGCGCTTCGTTTTTCGTCCTGGTAACGCAGCCAGACCGGCGCCCGGGAGGGATCGCTGCCTGTCCGACATAGCCTTTCTCTGGGTGGCATTTTTCTCGAGAGCATTTGGCGACGTCGGATCCTCGCGATCCGTCTTACCGAAGCCCAGGACAGACCAGATCCAGCGTTTGACTAGGTTTATGACGTAGACCTGTTCGGGGCGCGCGGGGACGCGCGCCGTCCCTGTATTGCACCCCGCGGTCGCGGGGCTAAAGTCTCTGCAGCGCTTCGCGCCTCTAGTCGCAGCGGGCCGCCGCGCAGCGCGTCAGCTGCCGAACGGATTCGTGATATTGGTGCCGGCCGGGGGATTGAACTCGTAGACCGAGTCGGCGACCGGATCGCGTTTCACATCCGAATAGCTGATAAATACTTTTTCGCCACGCGGGCTCTCGAAATCGACTTTTTCCGGGGTCAGATCCATTTGCATCGTCAGGGTTAGCGATTTGACCAGGCGGCGGATTGCAGCGGTTTTCGGGCTTAGGGTGATGACGTACGACTTGTCTTCTTTGGTGCCTTCAATGCTGTAGTAGTCGGCTACTCGCTGAAAATTGAGTCCGGCGGTCAGCGCTTCTAACGATTGTCGGATAATCGGCCGTTTCTCCAGATCGTATTGTTCAGCCGTTTTCAGGTTGGGATAATAGATGGTCATCTTTTTCCCGTCGATCACGGTGGTGCTGGGAGAATTCCCCGCGATCTCACGCCGAATTTTGTCTGGGGGCGTAAACCAAATTTTCCCCTGGTTCACCACCGGCTCTTTCAAAATGGCCATATGCCGCTCTTCCCGAAAGTTAGCCTGAAGCGAGGTGCGGTTCTGATAAACCGTTTCCAGCCGCTTGACCAGGTCATTGATTTCGTCCTGGGAAAGAGGTGCCGCGTGCAGAGCGGTGGCCAGGCAAACGGTGATTAGCAAAACCACTATGGGGCCTAATCGAAGGTGGGCGGTCACGGCGTTGTTCCTTGAGAGAATGGGGATGGTCTTAGTCATTAGATAAATAAAGCTTTTCAAAGGCGCGACCTGATCCGCATCCGAATGCTTCGGCTCAGCTGAAGTATTCGGATGCCATAGCCGGCATTACTCAAAAATCCGTGAGAGATTTTTGAGTGATGCCGGCTTAGGGCTGCCAAATCGGCACGAAGTTATACCACTGGTCGGGAAATTCGCTAATGATAGCCTCGAAGACATCGGCAACCCGTTGAGTATTGGTTTCCGTGCTCGAGGCGCTATTCATCTCGATCGAAGGGTATGCATAACAACCATATCGACCCGGCTGCAGCTGGAGTACGAAAGCAGGAATGATGGTGGCTCCGGTGTGCTGCCAGATGCGGGCAGCGGCGGCTGAAAATAGGGTCGATCTGCCAAAGCACCGGACTTCCACGCCACTGTTAAGATAAGGGCGATCCACCAGCATCGCCACCAGTTCATTGCGCCGGAGCGCTTGGATGATCTCGACAAACGCGAATTTGTCTGTTCCGACGGTGATGGTTTTAATCCCGAACCGAGCCCGGTACTTCTGGCGCCAGACGTCGAGTTTCGGAGTCGGCTCTCGCATGGTGACGACGTTTACGGGGAAGCCCTCTGCTGCCAATACCATGCCGCCAAGCTCCCAAGCGCCGAGATGCCCGGTGATCAACAAAGTGCCTCTGCCGTGTGACCTGGCTTGGTCAAGAAATTCGAAACCGCGCCGGGCCACGATCAATCGGTTCATGCTAGGCACACCACCGGCGGCGGCATCGCAAAAGTCGTGGAGCATCCGCAAGAAATTTTGAAAACAGGCTAGGCAGAGGTCCGGAGCATCTTCATGGTTCAACTGAGCGAGATTAGACAGGAGAGCTGCTCTGCGATCCGGGCAAAAACGGTGGCCCAAGCCGCCGACGCCAGCCGCAATGGATCGGGTCAATGGGTGGGGCAGGTGACGGACTAGCTGGCCGGCGAGCTCGAAAGAGAAAGGCGAGTACCAAGCGTTTCGCGGCAGTGATAGATCGCCTTGATTACCCTGGAGTGCCGGCACTGGCTCTGGCGCTGTCTGATGCATGCCGTTAGTGGGCAAAACTAAAGGTCATCGATCCGCGCCGGTAGAATTGGATTTTGGCGCCGATGAGTTGGTTTCCTTTCCGATCGAAAGTTGCGTTCCAGAGCTTGCCGTTCTGGGCTGTGGCCTGATTCGAGTCAAAGTAAGGGACAACCTGCTTCAACAATGCCCAGCTCCGGAGAATGCCGGGAGCATGATCAACCGGCCCCGTCCAACCATTCTTAGCAAATAAGCCAGTCACAACCAGTTTCCCGTCATGGGCTTGGATCTGGAGCACTTGGGCGCCTCCCTTGGAAAAGACAAGATCATAGTCGCCGGACGCCTGGGTTCTCAAGATCACGTCGCCAACGACAGAGGTATGCGTGGTTTGATAGAGCATTTGGCCGTCATGTTTCTTGGCAGTCGCGCCGAGCCCAGGAAGCTCGTTTACGGTTTGACAGGCAGAGAACAACAGAGCGAGACAAAAAAGCAGCAGATAACGAGACATCTTCTAAATCTTCGGATTCTTGAGCGGTTCCGGATGCAACGCCCTTTCGATGCGCTCGAGGCTTGCTTAGGGCAGGCCAGCCTAGAGCCAGCCTAGAGCGCGTCGAATGGGTTAGGCATTCGCAAGGTGTGCCCGACAGTAGCAGGCAAGAGCGGAAATCGCTCCCAAATTCTCACGATTTGGGAGGGATCTAGGTTGGGACACAAAAATAAGCGGATCGGGCGGCCGTTTTTTGTCTGGTCCTCGGCGGTAGGTTTAAATGTGGTGTAGGCCGTGGGCTTCATGGCGGCTTGGCATCTTTCCAAGGAAAACGAGCTTCTTAAAGTGAATTCGTCTGTTTCTATTTATGACGTGAAATTCTTCGACGGGTTAGGGTTTTGCATTATTCAGGGGGTGCGACCAATCCATAGATTAGCACCCAGCGCCAATCGTTCTCGTCCTCGTCGTCGTCCTCGTTCTCGACTCGAGGCTTTTGCTATCACGTGGCGTGTTGCTCTTATACGGATCGAGGAAAGCCGGGCGCCCTGAACACTTACCAGCGGTTGAGGGGAAATGGTCCGTGATTCAAGACTACACACCAAAGAACAACACCGAGGATGATCCACGATGGGCGGTGTCGACGGGCTGCGCGCTTCGCCCACGCCAGACGTTCCAATCGAGGACGAGGACGACGACGAGGACGAGGACGATTTATTAACGAGGCAGATCCTCGATTATGGTGCCGGCAGTGATTCCGTGACGCTCGAACCAACCTTGATTGACCAACAATGCGTAGGTCACGGCGTTGGAAAGGCTCGGGACAGGCGTCTCGTCATTCGGCTGCATCGGGCGAATCTGGACGATTTTGCCGTTTGCTTGGATAAAGGCGATCGAAAGCGGGATCGAGGCATCCTTCATCCAGAACGAAACTCGTTGCGGCGCCTGAAAGACAAAAAGCATGCCGGCGTTTTCAGCAAGCGTTTGCCGGAACCGCAAACCTTTCGTTTGTTCCGCAGCAGTTTCGGCTAATTCGACGTCCAACGTCTCATTCCCGATTTGGATTTGGGCGGTGCGAAACCCGTTCTCGTCGAGTCCGGCGGATGGAGTCGCCGGTTTGAAAGGGGTCGTTGATCTGAAAGGAGTACTGAGCGTGAACGGAGTAACTGAAGGGGAAGAGGCAGTGAAAGGCGTAATGGAGACCCTGGGGGTTGGCGTGGCAAAAGGCGTTGGCGTCGTAAAAGGCGTTGGCGTCGCAAAAGGCGTTGGCGTTGCAAAAGGCGTTGGCGTGGCAAAAGGCGTTGGCGTGGCAAAAGGCGTTGGCGTCGCCACAACCACCTGGCCGATCTCCGACGATTGGAGGAAATAATAAGCACCGACCCCTAGTGCGAACGCGCCGAAAAAACAGAACAGTGCTCCCAAGACCAGGAGCACGATGGCGAGCGCTAACGGGACCTGACATGAGGATGGCGTTGTCCTTTGCATCGACGCGTTTTACACAAGACGCGAGCTAAGTCTTTTGCATGGAAGTGGTTCCGGAGTACGTTCTGGCAACCTGTTGGAAATCTGCTTATGGATATTTATCTAGCGATTGGATTCGCGCCATTGGTTTTGGGAGTCTTCGTCATCGGCCGGCTTCGCGCCGTACGATATCTCGCTGTGTTTGCCACTGTGCTGGCATTGAGTGGTTGTCTTTCGCTGAAGTTTGGCGGCAACGACAAGCCACAATCAACCGTGGGTCAGAGTGCCGGTCCGGTCGGTCAGCGTGCTGGTGCGGTTGATGTTGCTAACAGCATGGCGGAGGCATCGGGAGGACGCTAGGAGGCGAGGGGGCGAATGGGCGCACCGGCGAAACGGCGCGCTCGGTAGGGCGAAAACCCGACTTCGCAAAGCCTACGTCGCGGCCTATCTCACGGACATGACGCGCCGAATAACAGGACCGCGCCAAAGCGTAGCGGCGGCGGGTCTCGGCGCGCGCTGGATAGGGTATTCAGAACAAACGTATCCGCGCCGGATTTGAGCCGTTCTGTGGAGGTGTTCTCATCGAGGATCTATGTCGTGTCTACCGCGGCATTTTGATGCAGAACGTGTCCTGAATAATAGGGTCAAGGGCTGAGCCAGGCCCCACGCCGCGGCTCAAATCCGGCGCGGACGAGCGATATTAGATGAGGCGCCCGTGGCGCGCCGAGACCCGCCGCCGCTGCGCTTTGGCGCGGCCCTGTTATTCGGCGCGTCATGTCCGTGAGATAGGCCGCGACGTAGGCTTTGCGAAGTCGGGTTTTCGCCCTACCGAGCCCGCGCTTTCGCCGTTTCGCTGGGCCCCTCAGCTCTCCCAGATTCCAGCTCCTTCTTACTAAATTCCCGCACGTCTTGCGCGGTCCGAAAATCACTGAACCTCTCGGCGAGGCGGGCGGCGATCTGCGAAACATCGAGCTCGCGGACCAGCGCCTTAATATTGGGAACCGCAGCGGCGGTGACGCTGAGGTCGCGCAGACCTAACCCGAGCAAGATCGGCACTGCTTCCGGGTCCGATCCGATCTCGCCGCAAACCGAAACTGAAATGTTTCGGTGGTGAGCTGCTTCAATCGCTGGTTGGCAGATCCGCAGAACTGCTGGATGCAAAGCGTCCGCGTATAGATTCAATGCCGGATTGCCTCGCTCGGCACAAAGCACGTATTGGGTGAGATCGTTAGTCCCGAAACTAAGGAAGTCGCATTCATCGGCAATCTTTTCGGCGAGAATGGCCGCGGATGGAGTTTCAATCATCGCGCCAATCGGGGCTGGCCAGGTGTGAGGCACCTTCTCCGATGTCAATTCCTGGTGTAGTTCGCCGAATAGTTTCCTGAGCTGAACTAGCTCGGATTGATCCGTCACCATGGGAATCAGGATTCTGATTTGATAGTCGGACGCCAAACGCAACACGGCGCGAAGATGCGACCGTAAAAACTGCGGGTTTTGAAACAGGAGCCGAATGCCGCGGACGCCGAGAAAAGGATTCGCTTCATGGGGCGCCGATAAGAACGGCAGCGGCTTGTCACCGCCGATATCTAGAAGCCGCAGGGTCACGACACGGGAGCCGAAGGGGGACAAAGCATCTTGATAGGCTGAGAGCTGTTCTGCTTCCGAGGGTAATTGGTCGAACTTTTGGAAAAGGAACTCAGACCGGAATAAACCGATGGAGTCCGCGCCGTAACGCAGGGCCGCCGCGACATCTTCTTTGGAGCCGGCATTGGCAGCGATATTGATCACAAGACCGTCCTTAGTCTTAGCCAGTTCACGGCTTTGAGAGAGCGCGACTTCGAAAGCGGTTCGACTGGCTGCTTGGGCAGCCTCAATGGCGGTACGTATCTCAGAGCTCGGATCGATCCAAAGAGTCCCTTTCTCCCCATCGAATGCGACATAAGCAGCACGCCGGATCGGATCCGCGGAACTGGCGGCGCCGCCGATTGCAGGAAGACGCAGGGCCCGGGCGAGGATGGCGCCATGCGAGGTTGCTCCACCGTGCAGTTGGATCACGCCTTGGATTGCGGTGGAGCCGATGCTATCGGCCAGACTCGGGGTCAACTCGTCGCAAACCAAAATAGCGTTAGCGCCCTTGTCCGGCAGAACCATTTTTTTAGTACGCTCTTGCAGCTCGTTGAGCACTAATGAGCGAATCTCGCGAAAATCAGCGGCTCGCGCTCGCAAGTATTCATCCGGAGCCGCTTCTTGTTCTGCGGATAAACCCGTCAGAACGGCATGCCACGCTTGAGCGGCGTTTTCGTGTTGGGCACGAATCCGCCCCTGGACGTCGGCGATGATGGTTTGATCCGTAAGAATGAGCTGTTGCGCTTCTAGAATGGCCAGCGTTTCCGGATCGAGGGTTGACCGAAGCCGTTCGAATCGGCTGGTAAACGCTTGCTCAGCGCGATTGAGCGCTCGCTGAAGCTTTTCGAATTCCGCCGTGGCCGCAGGTTCATCCGGCACAGGGTAGGAAGGAATCGGTGGTTCAAGTTGCTCGAGAAAAATCGGGTGGCCGATTGCGATACCGGCTGAAACCGGAAACGGCTGATCAGTAGTTGTGACCGCAGCGGGCTGAGGGGCTTTCGCGGTAGGCGTCGCCCTATCCCCAAAGTCGCTTTGCACCAGCTCGTTGATTGCGGAGATCGCAGCTTCTTGGTCGGGCCCGGCGATGCTAAACCGGACCTGATCTCCCTGGCGCACTTGTAAGCGTGCCAGGTCGACCAAACTCTTTGCGGCGATTGGGCCCCGCTTAGCAGACAGGTTTTCGATCTGTACAGTAGCTTTGAACGGAGCGAGTGTTTTTATCAGGTTTGCTGCTGGGCGAAGATGGAGACCGTGTTCGTTCCGAATGGTGACCTCGAGCTCTTTCCGTTCGGTAGGGACGAGCTCCTGCTCATCCGAGGGTGCCGGCTCCGGCGGAGTCGTGTCAGCCAGTTGCTCCTGTTTTGGAGCCAGTCCTTGTTGGGCAGCACTGGTTACCTCGGCTAATGCCGAGCGAATCTGTATCTGAACCGCCGCTGCGATACTGCCCTCCACCAGCGGGGCGGAACAGAGGACCAGCCGATCCGTCATCTCGAAGCTAACCAACTCTTTTGCCGTTTCTGCGCTTAGGATAGCGCTGCCCATGTCCATCAATACAAGGACACCCTCGGGGGAACGAACCTTGAGAATCGCTTCTTGAATATCCAGGGCGTCCGTACCGAGCTCTGAGCGGTCTTGGCCGATGCCTCCGGCCGCCACGATCGGAATATCAGGGCCAATCGTTCGTTTAATCAGATCGACTGTGGCTTCAGCCAGCCGGCGACTGTGTGAGACTAAGACGAGACCGACCATTGTGAGGAGTTCAGGAGTTCAGGAGTTCAAGGAGTTCAAGGAGTTCAAGGAGTTCAAGGAGTTCAAGGAGTTCAAGGAGTTCAAGGAGTTCAAGGAGTTCAAGGAGTTCAAGGAGTTCAAGGAGTTCAACTGGGGAGTGAGGGTAGATTACAAGTAAAAAACTAGACTAAGTTAAGTCTTTGACTCAGCGCATGCTGACTGCCAGCTCCTTGAACTCCTGCAACTCCTCGAACTCCTTGAACTCCTTTTACTGCTTACTGGTCAGCGTTTCGGCTGCGGATTGTAGCAGGAAGAAAGTTGACGTTGCTCCTGGGTCCTGATGATTGGCGCTGCGTTCGCCAAGGTAACTTGCTCGACCGCGTCGCGCCGTTAACGGGATCGTCGATTGCAGTCCGGCGGCTGCGGCGGCAACGGCTTGAGCGAGGGCTTGGTCTAAGGGTTCGTTTGCTCCGATCGCGCGTCGACAGGCTTTTACTGCTGGATGAAGCGCATCCACCATCGTTTTATCGCCAATGGCGGCTTTGCCTCGCAACACGATCCCCGCCAAGCCCTTCTCTAGAACTAACAAAAATTCATTAGGTGTGAGCTCAGTCTTCCCCGTGGTCACACTGCTCGCCTGCAAGAAGAAGGTCCCGTATAGAGCGCCGGCAGCGCCACCTACCGTTGAGATGAGGGTCATGGCCACGATCTTGAGCAGCGCACCGATATCTTTGCCTTGGAGCTCGGCCTTCTTAGCCAGAACGGCTTGAAAGCCGCGATGCATGTTTACTCCGTGATCGGCGTCGCCAATATCAGAATCGAGCTTTGTGAGAAACTCTTTCTGTTCAGCAATGCGAATCGAGTAGCGTTCTATCCAAGCAATGATCTGGTCTGCGGTGATCGTCGTCATGAAAACGTGGAGCGCGCCTCGCTTGCGAGGCCGACGGGAGCGATGGAGCGATGGAGTATTGGAGTATTGGAGTGGTGGAGTATTGGAGTGGTGGAGTAGTGCTGATTTGCTATCAGCTGTTTGTCATTGCCCGTAGCGGCCCTGGTAGGGCGGGCGAAAGCCCGCCCTGATATGGTTAAGCTTGCAGTCAGCGACCTCCGATCTCCTCTTCTGATCACTGATTACTGCTTACTGCTTACTGCTTACTGATTACTGCCTCGTCACACTCCCCAACGCAGTGCCGGGGTGTGGACCGGAGCATCCCAAAGCTTGGTTAGTTGATCATCCAGTTTCACTAACGTGATGGATGCGCCGGCCATATCTAGGCTCGTGATGTATGGGCCGACGAAGCTGCGGCTAATCTTGATTCCGTGTTTGGTTAGAATTTCGTGTGCTTTTCTGTAGACGATGAAGAGCTCGACCAACGGTGTGCCGCCCATGCTATTGACGAAGAGCAGGACATTGTCACCGTTTTGGAAGGGGAGATCTTCCAGAACTGGATTGAGCAACATCTCAGTGATCTCGTCGGCCGATTTTAGCTTCAGGCGTTGCCGGCCAGGTTCACCATGGATTCCGATACCGATCTCCATTTCGTCCTCCGGCAGGTCGAATGACGGTTTGCCTACATGCGGCACTACACAAGATGTCAGCGCCATCCCCATGCTTCGGCCGTGCGCGTTAACCTTGTGACAAAGAGCGGCGGCCTCTTTCAAGGTGCAGCCTTGTTCGGCGGCAGCCCCTACGATTTTCTCCGCTACTACGGTGGTACCAACTCCACGTCTGCCCGCGGTATAAAGACTGTCTTTGACCGCGACGTCGTCATCGATGACGACAGCCTCAACCTCAACGCCTTCGCCGCGGGCGAGGTCGGCCGCCATCTCGAAGTTCATTACGTCACCGGTGTAGTTCTTGACGATATGCAGCACGCCTTTGCCGCCGTTTACCGCCTTGGTAGCCTCATGCATCTGGTCCGGAGTAGGACTCGTAAAGACCGCTCCGGGACAAGCGGCGTCCAGCATTCCTTTGCCAACAAAACCTCCATGCATCGGCTCGTGGCCGCTGCCACCGCCGGATAAAATGCCGACCTTGCCTTGGACCGGGGCATCCGCTCTAACGATGTAATTCGGGTTGAAATGGACCTTGATCAGATCGGGATATGCGGCGCCGAGGCCGGAGATAGACTCGAGAACGACGTTCTCGGGGGAATTGATGAGCTTTTTCATATTAAGGGGGGTAGACGACCGTGGTAAAGACCGGAGCCGAGGACACCAGCTCCAGAACTAAACCAGCCAACCGGTATAGTATTCGATTGACCGTCTGTGTCAATCGGGTTTGCGGTTCACCGTTCGCGGTTCGCGGTTCGCAGTTCACGGTTGGCGGTTCCGCGTGACGACCGCGAAGGACATCGTTCTCGTTCTCGTCGTCGTCCTCGTCCTCGAATTTGGTCTGCGGCTTGTTTGTTATTGAAGCTATCAGTCCCAAAAGCGCCGTTTGAAAACCGCGGGGCCTGCATGTTTGCCACGCTCCATCCCCGGCTCGGCCATGCTGCTTCACCTATCAGACGAGGCAAACGCAGGGAGTAGAAATGCCGGCGGCTGGGTACGTTTTTGGAGCCTCGCCCTACCAACGCGTCGAGGACGCCGACGAGAAATCCGACCCGCGATGGCGCGCTACAACAGTGAACTGCGAACAGCGAACGGCGAACCGCGAACCCCTCAACCAAGCCGTTCGACCTGTTGCAGCATTCGTTCGGTGACTTTGCGAATCTGGCTTGGGGTCAGGAATGAGAGATGGAGCAGCTCGAGCAGCAATAAACCTTGGGCCGCAAGGAACAGGATGGCCGTATCTTCCATACTTAGGGACAGATTCAGGCAGAGCGCCTGGAAATCATCCTTAAAGGATTCCCGCATCGGATCGACCAGCTTCGGATTGTTAGCAATGGCCGCAACCACAGCAGCCAGAACCGGTTGTTGGCCTTCCAGATGGCGCAACGTGCCGATGATGTGAGCCTTCATAACGGCGTTCCGTTCACAAGAAAGCGAATCCGCCACTTTCTCTCGTTCCTCGCCCAACTGCCGGAGCGCCCGCCGGATCATTTCCTGTAGCAGCACCTCTTTTGAACGAAAATGGTAGAAGAGGCCGCCCTTACTGACATTGGCCTCCGCAGCAGCGCTCTCCAGCGTCAGTGACGCCGGCCCGTGGCGAGCCACAATCTTTTCGGCGGCATGAAGAATGGCTTCCCGAGAATCTTTCCGCTTGCGCTTACGGGATGGAGGAGCGGCTGTAGAGGACTGACTCATAACGCAGAATAAAAAAAACCGGCCGGTAAGTACAGTAAAGCCTACATAGGAGAAGTTCGGTAGGGCGAAAAACTCGGCGCGCAGATCGTATGGCTAGCGATTGCAGCTACTCCGCGCCGGTTTTGAGCCATCTGCTGGGGTGGCGCCATCCTCTCGAGCTCGATAATCCCTGATCTCTGAAATCCGATCGAATGAAAACGGTTAGTTCGCTGGATTCGATGGTTACAACAAGACGGCTCAAAACCGGCGCGGAATAGCCACAGAGTAGCCATGTCATCGGCGCGCCGAGTTTTTCGCCCTACCGGCTCCTCTCCTCGAACTCCTTGTACTCCTCGAACTCCTTGTTTACTATTCAGTAAAGGCCGCAGCGCCCCTTTAATCGCTCGCGTGCCTGGAGACAGATGCAAAGGACAAAAGTGTCGCGATCGGTTCGCCCGGTTTCAAACCGCTGGATGCCGGAGCTGTGGGCAAGTCTGAAGCCGTTCGGCTTAGGAGAACAGCATTCAAACAACTTCTGGGAAGTGTTCAGGGCGGCGTGGGAAAACCGGGACCAGCTTCCCTATGCGTATCGAATTTTAAACCATGGGGTCTGCGACGGATGCTCGCTTGGGACCAGCGGAATGACCGATTGGACCATGAATAGCATCCATCTGTGTAACATCCGGCTCCGGTTGCTTCGGCTCAATACGATGCCGCCTCTCGACGACAAGATCTTGTCCGATGGCGACCGGGTTCGTTTGCTAAACGATTTTGGAACCTACGAAGGAGAGGTGTTGATCGCAGATGTTGCTGCTGGAACCATCGAGATTCATTGGCCGGAAGGTAACGTACTGGTGAAATCCAAGAGCGCGCTCACCCCTGGCAAAGATCCCGGCCTACAAGGAGTTCTGGGCTTCGGTGGAGTCAGCAAAGCCAACTGGCGAGCTGGAGCCGGCGGCCGCGAAGTCGGAGCCGGCCGCGCCCAGGTCGGAGCCGGTCTTAAACCCATGATCTTATGACACAAGAAACAACAAATCAGGGATTGCCCAATCGATGGCTGCTAGCGGGCGGAGGCGTGCTGATGCAGCTAGCTCTAGGCGCGGTGTATGCCTGGAGCGTATTTCGGATTCCGTTAAGCAAGACATTTGGCTGGTCGATCTCGGATGTGACCTGGGCCTTCTCGTTGGCGATTCTGGTGTTGGGCTTCGCAGCCTTTATCGGTGGCCTTTGGATGCGCCGGGTAGGCCCGCGGATCGTGGGGATTACTGCCGGCGTTTGCTATGGCTTAGGGGTGGCCTTGTCGAGCCTATCGAGCGGTAACATTTGGATTCTGTGGCTGAGCTATGGAGTACTCGGGGGATTTGGGATCGGCCTCGGCTATATTGTTCCCTTAGCGACTCTCGTGAAGTGGTTTCCCGACCGACGCGGCTTTATTACTGGTCTGGCAGTCGCGGGATTCGGCGCTGGTGCATTGGTCACCGCGCCGGTAGCGCAGCAACTGATCGTGAGTCTTGGTCCCTTAACCACGCTCGCTATTTTGGGAGTCTGCTACCTGATCATGGTTGTGCTTGGATCTTCTATTATGAGGAATCCGCCGGAAGGATGGAGACCGGCAGGCTGGCAACCTTCAGTTAAGCAACAGGAACAATTGGAAGCACGTAACTGTACCCTGAAGGAAGCGCTCTCGACCTGGCAATGGTACGCGCTTTGGGCCATGCTTTTTTTGAACGTCATCGCGGGCATCAGCATTATCTCCCAGGCTTCACCCATGGCGCAGGAAATTGGCGGCGTAAATGCGGGGATTGCCGCTGGCATGGTAGGCCTCATTTCGATTGCAAACGGGATCGGGCGGTTATTTTGGGCCTGGATTTCCGATGCGATTGGACGGCGGAATGTCTTCCTGATCATGTTCCTGCTGCAGGCGATTCTTTTCTTTATCTTACCGTCGCAACGAGAATTCACGGCGTTGGCTAGTATCTGCTTTGTCGTAATCAGCTGTTACGGCGGCGGGTTCGGCACAATGCCGGCGTTCGCGGCAGACTTCTTTGGCGCAAAATGGGTGGGTTCGATTTACGGATTGATGCTCACTGCCTGGGGCTTCGGCGGGGTTTTTGGGCCGTTGTTGGTGGCGAATATTCGCCAGGCCACGGGCAAATATGACGCGGCATTAATCGCGATAGCGTTGATCATGCTCGTCTCTAGCGTGCTTCCGTTGATCGTGCGAGCGCATCGGGTGGAACGGCAACCGGTAGGAGCAGGAGCTAGGGGGTAGTGAGAAGTGATTGGTGAGAAGTGAGAGGAGGTTGATCGCCTCAGCGCCGGTGAGATGGAGGGGCCCGTAATTTCTATGGATCCTAGCCGACTTCGTCCTTTGCTCTAATCTTTCGACAGACTCGCCCAGCGCGGGCCTCTCACTAATTATTTAATCACTGATTAGGTATCCGGGAATATTTCGCCGATTTGTTAGTCTACTTCTTGTGAGGGGCGTTTTGCCCTCTGAATCCATCGTGGGCGGGAAAGCGGTCAGAGATAGGCCGCTTTGCCGTCGAATTGTCTTTATCAAGCAAACTTAATCAAACTGATCTTGCCACCTCGCAACAGCCCCGGAAGAGGGATGCCTCCGAGTCTTTTCGTGATGTCCTGATCAGGCCTCCAGTGAAAGGAAAGATGCGAGACAAACTCAGCCAGCATCGGATCGATGCCCCAAAATCTCGGGTTTCCGGCGGAACGGTAGCCGCTGTGATAGGTAAAAATGGAGTCGGATTGTTCGGAAACAAACTACACCGCCTATTGGGTGCTAGCTGTTTGGTGACCATGATCGGTATTGCGGCATTCGAGCAAAGCTTTGCCGCAGACTCCAAGAAGGCCACCATTCCCAGAGAGACAAGCACCATCGCCACCAATGGTGACGTAAATCCGTACGGAGTAGCCTTTGTTCCTCAAGGCTTTCCAAAGGGCGGAAAGACGGAGGCCGGAGACATCCTGGTAACGAACTTTAACGCGGGCCCGGCCCCTGGCACTCAAGGAACCGGGAGCACGATTGTCAGCATATCGCCGGACGGTACGCAAACCACCTTTTTCACGGGAACATCGCAGCTGGGCCTTACCACGGCGCTTGGTGTTCTGAAGAAAGGGTTTGTGATTGTGGGCAGTTTGCCGACGGTGGGTGGGGTTGTCCAGCCGCCAGGCTCCCTAATAATCCTGGACAAGGATGGAAATCAAGTTGGGTCACCGTTAACGGACGCTACGTTCTTCGACGGCCCTTGGGACTTGACCCTCGTAGATAACGGTAATTCGGCCACGGTTTTCCTATCTTGCGTGCTGAACGGCACGGTCACCCGATTTGATCTAACGATTCACGGCAGCACTGTGAGCGCCCTGAATAAGGTGCAGATCGCGGCCGGTTACATGTTTGGTCCTAGCGTGCCTGCTTTGGTGGTAGGGCCTACCGGTCTGGCTTACGATGCGCAAAGTGACGTCCTGTATGTCGCTTCAACCGCGGACAACGAGATCTTTGCCATTGCCGATGCAGCTAAGACGTCAACGTCCACGGTCCCCGGTACCGTGATCTTTAGCGATTCCACTCATCTTCACGGTCCTCTTGGTTTAGTGCTCGCCCCCAATGGCAACCTGATTAGTAGCCAAGGCGATGCGATCAATCCAAGCACCGATCCGGCACAGCAGAGCGAAATCGTAGAATTCACCAAAGGAAAAGGAAAGACGCCAGCGACCTTTGTTAGCCAATTCTCGATTGATTCAGTGGGCGGTTCCGCTTTCGGGATCGCCATCCAACGTAATATGGGCGCAATTACGCTCGCTGCGGTCGATGATTCGATGAACGTGCTCACCGTGTTCGACCTTACCGAGAAATAAGAGTCAGCAATAGGATAAGACGTTGAGCGGTTTCCTTCGTTTCCGGCTGCGGGGATGTCTCGCCCAAGAGACCCTTGACCCTGCTGGAAGGGAGCCGCTCAGAATTCGTCACTGGTGACTGGAATAATATCCGGTTCTCGGGATCTTCTCTGTATAAATGGGCAATCCTTCCCGCTTCGAAGAGCTATTTTTGCCCCATCTGGATGCTGCCTACAACTTGGCCCGCTGGCTCGTAAACGGTGACCAGGACGCACAAGATATTGTCCAGGAAGCGTACGTGCGAGCGTTCAAGGGGTTCGCTGGATTCCGAGGAGACAACGCGCGGGCATGGTTACTGACTATTGTCCGCAATACGGCCTATACCTGGATTAAACGGCATGCGACAGACGACAAACTGATCCCGTTCGATGAAGAATCTCATGTGGTTGCGTTCGAACCGGCGCCTTCCGAGCTATCTCAGGAGAAACGACGTGAACTGCTGGATCAAGCGCTTAAGCGGCTTCCAACTGAGTTCCGCGAGGTGTTAGTCCTGTTCGAATTCGAAGGTTGGAGTTACAAGGCGATGGCGGATGCGTTACAGGTGCCGCTGGGCACCGTGATGTCGCGTTTAAGTCGAGCACGTCGCCGATTGCAACAAGAGATCGCTCAATTTCAACCGGGGGAAATCGATGATGAACTGTGAAGAAGCAGATCGATTTCTAGATGCTTACCTGGATGGCGAGCTCGACCCGGCCAAACGAGCCGAGCTAGAGCAGCATTTGGCCGGCTGTGCCGAGTGCCAACAGAAATTGGATCGGCTGCGCCAATTCCGTGAGTTCTTTACGGCCAATGCGCCTCACTATCCCGCGCCGCCGGAACTAAAGGGTAAGGTGTTAGCCAGGATAGAGACAAGGCGCAGATCGACTCTGACCGCCCTGGTTCGCCAACCGTGGTTATATGCGGCGGCTCTGTTGGTCGTCAGCCTTGTCCTGGCTTGGTTTAAGTTCTTTCCTGACCAGCCAGAACTAATTGCAAATCAGGCCGTTGCTAACTACAAGCGGGCAGCCTTGCTTGAACGGGTTTGCGATGTGGTGTCGCCTGACCCGGGCGTAGTGAAGCCTTGGTTCAGCGGCAAACTCGACTTTTCTCCGCCTGTGGTATTACCCGGCCTTGATTTCCAAATGCGTGGCGGTCGCCTCGACGTCATCAACAATCGGAAAGCGGCTGCGATTACTTACAAACGAGATAAAGACCTGATTACCATCTTCGTGTGGCCGGGCTCAGGGAATCCGATTCCCCAGAAAGATTGGTCGATTAGTGGGGATATGGTCTGCACCTGGAATAACAAAGGGCTGAACTTTGTTGCCGTGTCGAATATGGACGATCGCGGGATGGATGAGGTCATTGATCGAATTAGAGAAGCGATCGCGGCGCAGTAGGTAGGGCGAAAATCTCGGCGCGCCAACAATGTGCCACAAAAATTACGTGTCTCCGCGCCGGATTTGAGCCGCTGTGGAACGGCCCATCGCGCTAATACAGGACCGCGGAAATTTGAACCGATCACGAACGGGATCATTCCGGATCCGGCAGAATCGACGACGGTGCCCGCCAGGAGACCACCACACGACCCGGCTCAAATCCGGCGCGATCTTAACGGTATATAGATGGCACGTCGTCGGCGCGCCGAGATTTTCGCCCTACCTATTGATCACTGATTACTGAAACGAGCGCGTTGTGATGGCCGCGATATTCTTGATCCAGCTTTTTGTCCGGAGAATGGACAGTGCCGTCGGCTGAGACGTCCCATTTGTTGGGTGTCTCCGCGAACAGGTTAGCGATGGCTAAGAGCTCGCTGGCCAGTTTCTCTGATTTGATGGCCTGATCCACCGCTTTTTGACCTGGTGTGCCTTGATAAAAGAGGGAAGCAACCTGTTTGGCCAGTTCCTCATGAAGTCCGCTTCTTTCGAATTGCTCAGTTAATTTTGTTTCCAGGCTTTCAAAGAAAACCTTCTGTCGGTCAGCAGCATCGAGCAGTTTGGCGGCTTCAGGTCTTATCTTGGCGTAGGCCGAGAGAGCGCTGGCCGCTTTCAAGGTTGGGAGATTGTTTCGCACATTCTGTTCAAGCGCAGTCAAACGATCTTGAACCGCGGCGGCGTTACCAATCGCGTCCGCTAAGGTCAGCGCGATGGCTCGCTGATCCGGTGGCAACACCCTAACATCGTAGCGGGTTAGCTCGAGATAATCGGCCGCCGTTTTGGGGGAAGCCGGCGGCCTGCGCGACGACGATGTGTCGCTTTCGTTCTTCAACCAACTTGTCACTCGCGAATAGAGATAGGATGGGAGATTGGGATTGCGCATCAGCAATCCACCCAAGAAGAAAAGCACAACCCCTCCGCCCAAGATGAGGACGTAGATCCAAAACACCTTGTGCCGATCGTCCGGTTCTTCTGGTCGCCCTTTGGGATGTTTCTCGCGCGACTCCTGCATCCCCGCCTTGATATCAAGCGGCGCCAGAAATTCAATCTCACTCGCCGCGCGTGGCTTCAAGAATTTGTAGCGGGAGCTAAGTGACCACTAAACTTCCGGTCAAGTACTTGGTTCCATTCGGCCAGTTGTTTGTTCTCGGCCGTGAACAGGGCGTCGACCGGATCCAAGACTTCGACCGAGTCGATCTTATCTCCCTGGCTGATCTTGTTAGCGACGTCAACGCCTGGAGGGGAGCCGCTTTACAAGATGGCAGCTCTATCGGTTGCTAGCAGGCGGCTCCCGGGAATGACCCAGCACAATGTTTTGCCCATCGTGTCTATTGTTTTGTCGGGGATCCAACGGCCCATAGAACTGCCGCACCTCGAGACGTTCCCGGGAGCCGCCTGCTGCTAACCGATAGAGCTGCCATGCTACGAAGCGGCTCCCCTCCAGGCGTTGGGCCACTCAACACGTTGCGCGTTTGCAATTTTTCTGTGTTCCTTCCTCACCCTTCAAGCGTACTGGCTTTTCTGAGTTACTCGTCCTCGTCCTCGCGATTTTGGGCTGCGCGTGGTTTGACTGAAGCCCGATTGCCTACCTAACGAAGAATTGAGATCGGGGCTGAATCACGCGCCGATCGAGGACGAGGACGACGACGAGCACGAGGACGAGTACGACTTACCGAAAATCCGGTATAGGGCGAATAGCGGTCAATGGCCGAGGACGTTCGCAGGTTGATTTAATCTCGAAAGAAGTATCGCCGGCTGCCTTAGTCACGATGGCTTGAAGGACCTCCAGAACGTGGAACGCGAGGTTGCCTGATGCTCGATGAGGTGTCCCTGTGGCCATGGCCGCCGCCATGTCGGCCAGGCCGATGCCTCGATAATTACCGTCTCCGTAACTATGCGTGTGCGCTACATCGGCCCATTGACCACCGGTTCGGATCAGCCGAACATTACCACCGAAGAAATTTGGGTCCGGGATCTGCAACGAGCCTGCGGTACCATAGATCTCGATCGGCGGATGACTATGTCCGGTCACATCGAAGCTCACCGTAAAGGTGACCGCTGCCCCCGAGTGGAACTCTAGGATCGCGCTGACGTAGGTTAAGACTTCGACGGTGAACTCGGTCCCTCGCCGCGGTCCGCTACCAATCTTTCGTTTGGGTCGGGTGTTTTTTCCGATCGACAACACATTCTTAACCGGACCGAAAAGGTTCACGAGTGTGGTTACGTAATAAGGGCCCATGTCGTATACAGGACCGGCGCCTTTTTGATAAAGGAACTCGGGGTTGGGATGCCAACTTTCCGGTCCTCCGTACATAAAGAACGCGGCGCCTCCGATTGGTTGTCCGATAGCGCCCTCGTCCACTAATTTTCGTGCCGTCTGATGACCGCCGCCCAGAAACGTATCGGGCGCAGAGCCGACTCGCAGCCCTTTTCCAGCGGCGGCGTCTACTAGCGTTTGAGCCTCTTCCCGGGATAACCCTAACGGCTTTTCGGAGTACACGTGTTTGCCCGCGTCGATGGCGGCGTTGCTGACCGGTACGTGGCTCTGGGGGATCGTAAGATTTAAAACCACTTCGATTGCGGGATCGGCGAGCAGGTCATTAACGCTCATCGCCCTGATGCCGAATTCTTTGGCTCGAGCAATGGCATTCTCTGGGATCGCGTCCGCACAAGCCACGATCTTGAACTGGGGAAAGTTCGATTTCAGATAGACGGCGCTGATATAACCTGCACCGATAATTCCAACCCGTTTAGGCTCAATGTCGGTCATATGGGACAAATTCGTGGAGTGATGGAGTATTGGAGTAACGGAGTATTGGGCAGTGTGCAAGTGGAGCCTACCGGTTCTCGAATTCGCAGCGCATTTGCCCCTGATCTCCTCGCTCCTGACTCCTAGCCTGGAGGATATCCTCCAGACTACAGCCCCAACGTTTCCGTGTTCGCTTTCATCGCATCCAGGACCAATTGAATGTGTTCATCGAGTGGAACGCCGAGCTCCTCGGCGGCATGGGCGATTTCGTCGCGATCAACCGGTGCTGCGAACCCTTTGTCTTTCCATTTCTTTTTTATCGACTTCAATTCTACGTCGCCCAATTTCTTAGACGGCCGAACCAGGGTTACCGCGATGATGAACCCAGTCAGTTCGTCGACGGCGTAGAGAGCCTTTTCCAGCTTCGTTTCCGGTTTGCGTCCGGTTACCTCAGGCGCGTGCGAGAGAATGCCTTGCACAATCGTCTCATCGATTTGGCGTTCCCGCAGAATGCGGGCGCCAACTGCCGGATGACCCTCCGTCGAAATATCCGGATACCGTTCATAATCGAAATCGTGAAGTAACCCCACAACCCCCCACAGATCTTGATCCTCGGAAAACCGGGCCGCGTAAGCCCTCATCGCGCATTCAACCGCAAGCATATGCCGTCGGAGCGAGTCGCTTTGAGTGAATTCAGTGACGAGTTGCCAAGCATTTTCTCGCGGAGGAATCATGGGAGGTGGGAAGTGACAGGGTTATGAGGAAGCTTAATGTGGTTGGCACGAAGTAACCAGTAATCAGTAAATCAGTAATCAGTGCGGATCATTTCTCGGAACTTCTGTACTGATTACTGACACACTGATTACTGATTACTTTTCGGTCCTCTCGCCACCCTTGACTGGCTCAACCCCGCCGATTAGCGTGGCTGCGGTCTTCGTTCCCCCTAAATGAAAACCGCATCGATCGAGGCGAACTCGCCTGTGCAACCGCGTGTCGGTGTCTACCGATGGACCATTTGCGCTCTGTTGTTTTTCGCAACCACCATCAATTACATCGACCGGCAAACCATCTCGGTCTTGGCTCCAGACCTGCAAAAGGCGCTGCATTGGAATGAAGTTGATTATGGAAACATCATTGTAGCGTTTCAAATCATGTATGCGGTCGGCCAGGTATTAACTGGTTTCGTAGTTGACCGGATTGGTACTTTCGCTGGGTTTGCCATCTTTGTCACCATTTGGAGTATCGCCGCAATCGGCCACGCGAGCGCGCGATCCGCCTTCCAGTTTGGAGTGATGCGAGCGCTACTCGGGTTGGGAGAGTCCGGTAATTTCCCGACCTGTATCAAGACCGTTGCCGAATGGTTTCCGCGCCAGCTGCGAGCTTTAGCTACCGGGCTCTTTAATTCCGGGTCGAATATTGGCGCCATTATTACTCCTTTGGCTGTGCCTGTGATCTTTCTCAACTTCGGTTGGCCAGCCGCTTTCATCGCTACCGGAGTACTTGGGTTTATCTGGCTGATAGCCTGGCTCGTGGTGTATCCGCTCTGCGCCCGTCGCGGCTTGGTGAAAGTGCATGAGGCTCGCGTACGCGTGCCTTGGTTACCGTTGCTAGGCAAACCACAAACCTGGGCCATTATCATCGGCAAATTCCTGACTGATCCAGTCTGGTGGTTCTATCTTTTCTGGTTACCGAAATTCCTGAACTCGACCTATGGGATAACCATCGACAAGATTGGGCCGCCGTTGGTCATTATTTATCTGGCGTCGGATGCAGGCAGTATTTTGGGTGGAGCCTTCTCTTCCTATCTTCTGAAAAGAGGCTGGTCGGTAAATGCGGCTCGTAAGACTGCCATGCTAACTTGCGCGCTTTGTGTCGTACCCACGATTTTTGCGTCTCAAGCCAGCAACCAATGGGTAGCGGTGGCGCTGATTTCTTTGGCGACGGCAGCGCATCAGGGATGGTCCGCGAACCTGTTTACTTTGTCGTCGGACCTTTTTCCCCAACCGGCTGTCGGCTCCGTGATTGGCATGGCCGGAGGAGCCGGGGCCTGCGGTGGCATCTTTATCGCCGCGTTTGCCGGCTTTATTCTTCAAACCACCAAGAGTTACGTACCGCTATTTCTGATCGCGGGTACCGCTTATTTAATCGCATTCGCCATTATTCAATTGATCTCACCAAGCCTGCGACCGGCGCGGTTGGCAGGGGTGGAGGATAGTGAGCAGTGATTAGTGATTAGTGGAAAAATCTCACGCAGGGACGCAAAGGCCCAAAGATAAACCGAAGATTTGGAATAGCCCCTCCTCCGCCAAGCCTACGGCGCGGCGAGCTGCGAAAAAGCGCAAAAAGCACAAAAAGGAGGACTTGAGATTTGGTGGACGGGCCTTCACTGCGGCGCTATGGATCGATTGAAACTTTCTGCGTCGATGTTTACCGCACTAGTGACGTCTTACGATTCGTTTTGAGCTTTTTGCGTCTTTTCGCGGCTATCTAATCACTTATCACTAAGCTGCACTCCGAGGCGGCCGAAGAGATCCTTCCTGCCGATGGGTGTGATTAGGAGCGCTCGGCTGTCCTCGATCCGTTTGATCCATTTCGATTTAAAGCACAATTGGGCCACCGCGGCGCCGATGGCGCCGGCGAGATGGAAACGACGTTCGCTCCAATCCATACAAGGCCGGCAGAACATTCGGCGGAGCCGTCGCGAGCCGGTAACATCGACCCCAAGATCAGTCAGAAACATTTCGCCTTGCTCAGTCACTTCGCCACCTTCCGGTCCTAGGATCAGGTACTTATCTCGGATCAGCGAATCGGCGATAGCGACCCCGAGTTCGCCTGCCAGATGATCGTAGCAGATTCGCGCGGTTGCCAAAGTGCGGTCACGGAGATATGGGGCTCGCTTCAAACTCGAAGCCGCCACCGCCATAATGCTCTCCAGCATTTGGCTCACCGCTGGTGAAGCGACGCGAAAATAGCGAAATCGGCCTTGGATGCTGCAAGTGATCATGCCGGCTGCCACCAGTTTACTAAGATGCTCGCTAGTGGTTTGCGGGGTTACCCTGGCTACGTAGGCGAGCTCTTTGGCCGTTAACGCCCGGCCGCTCATCAAGGCGGACAACATCTCTCCGCGGGCCCGGTCTCCCACCAGTCCGGCTACCTCAGACATGGATGCTGTAACCGACATCACAGGCACACTTCCACAGCCCGACCCTCAAACAAGCAGAGACAGTTCGGCGAGCGCCGAAGTGTTTCCGTTTTGAACCCGTGCCTCGCGTTTGTAGTTTGTCCGCATTCCGGAGTTTCCCACCATGCCTACTCTTTGTATTCGCTATAAAATAAACCCAGCCAAGCTTTCTGATTTTGAGGAATACGCCAGGAATTGCCCGAAGCCCATAGAACGTTGTGGAGGCAAACTGATCGGCTATTTCCTGCCGACCAAGTTGGCCGGCCAAACGGATTCGGCACTGGCGTTGATCGATTTTCCAAGTCTGGCCGTCTACGAAGAATATCGCCGCCGGCTTATGGAGGATCCTGGCGCAAGACAAAACGTGGATCATGCCGAACAGTCCGGCTGCATTCTCGTCGAGGACCGCTCCTTCCTAAAATGGGTCGGGACTGAGTGACACGCTTCGCAGAGCCTTGGTTCTCCCCCCTTCGCAAGACGGCGTGACCCCCGGGATGCAACGAGAGAGAACCAAGACAGACTCTTTACAGAAGCAAACGAAGCCAACGAAGGTAAAATCCGCTTATCTGCGTAGTGCACTTTTCAGCCTCAGACCTTCGTTTCCTTCGTTGCCTTCTGTAAAAAGATTGGTCTTTGTGTCTTTGGGCGACGTAGCTAAAGGGAAGATGGGGCTAAGTCTGCTTTGTGGTGAAATTGCCGCGGCCTCGATAGCGCTCGATTAGACGGTCCCGCATCGCTCTTCCACAGGCGTCAATGGATTGCTCGTACTCCACAACGCTTGTCGAAAAAGAAAGTCTTGTTCCGCAGGTGAGGGTGTTGTTTATCTTGTCGGCCATGAATCAAAAACATCGGTTCTGGCTCCTTGCTCTCTTCCTGGCGACGCTAGCTTTCACTTCGTGTATGAATCAGGAGGGTGTAGGTCCGGCGGAAGGGGAACTGAAGACCCCGGGTAGCAGCTCCGGCTATTGAAAAAGGAGTTCCGAAAAAGGAGTTCGAGGAGTTGCAGGAGCTCGCACTCAGGATGCGCTGGGTGAAAGACTTAACCTAATCTAGCTTTTTACTTGCACTCTACCCTCACCAGGCGCTTCGTTCTTGTCCTCGTCCTCGACTTCGGCCACGCGGAGTGATGGAGTGCGGGAGTGTTGGAGTACTGCGGCAGGTCCGAATTGCACCCGCGTAGCGGGTTGAGGGTGCTCACTCCGCAGTTGAACTCCTTGAACTCCTGATTACTGGCGCGAGACTCTTTGAGCAAACCTGGATCGAACCAGCGCGACCGCTCCAATAGCGGCCGCGAACGGAGCGGGACCGAGCAGTAACCAAAAAGCCGGATGATCGGCTGAGGTAGCGGCAGCCGTCGCAATCAGCAGTAGGGTCAGGATAAAACTAGAAGCGGTCATGTCTCTCCGCTGGCTACTGGACTGCTTCGTCCGACTCGAGCGGTTTCGGTATCCCCGGAAACTGCTTCTGGTTTGTAGGCGTCCTTTCACACTCTAACAACGAACGAGAAACGGCGTTTTGGACAAATGAGCGGAAAAAACGAGCTCACAAATTTAGTACCGGTCGGACACCGGCTTCCCAAACCCTTTATCCGGAGCGCCACGGAGTTCAGGGGTCCTTATTCTGAACTCCTGAACTCCTGCAACTCCTGAACTCCTCGTGAATTAGTTGACTTGCAGCGCCTGCAATGTCTGGTCGTCTAACTCGCCGGTAACCGGTAGTTTATCGACCGATTGAAACCAGCGTACGGCTTTCTGGGTCTCAGGACCTACCACGCCATCGACCGAGCCATGGTAATAGCCGAGTTTCGCTAGTTCTTTCTGAGCGGCAGTGACAGTCTCATTGTTTGGCGCCGCATCATAAAGCGCGCTTTGGTCGCCGCCGTAAGTATAAGGAGCATCGTCATAACCGTAGTCATCGATGCCATAGGGATAACCCCACCCACCATAAGGGTACCAACCCCCTCCATACCAACGTCCGCCATACCAATGTCCACCGTTCCAGTAATAGTGCCCGGTGTGTCCACCGTACCCGCCATAGTTTGCCCCGAAATGACCGGCGCCGAAGTGTCCCCCACCGCCGAAGTGTCCCCCACCGCCGAAATGGCCGCCGCCTCCAAAATGCCCGCCGCCGCCGCCGAACCCTCCGCCACCGTGGCCTCCTCCAAATCCGCCGGCGAATGCGGTGGAGCTGATAACAAGCATACCGGCTAAGATTAAGCCGGTGATCTTAAGTGTCCTCATAAAGATCCTTTCCTGCTGCAAGGATCGTCCTTACCTGGTCGACTAGGTAATCGCATCTCACGATGCGGTATCAGCTGAGCTGATACCTGGAGGAGCTAGGAGCATATCAACCGCGAATGCACGCGAATGAACACGAATGAAAACTTGAACCGTAGATGAACGCAGATGAGCCGAAGACAGGGATAATCCGCAGATTACGCAGAGCTTGTTGCGTCAAAGCGAAGCGGCGGCGGATTACGCAGATTTCGTCCGGATCCTGAAGTACGGCCGGGAACGAAAATCCAGATATCTTACGTGACAGCGCCGTCCTTTACTTTACCGGACTCGACCAACCGCAAACTGAAATCTGCGTAATCTGTGTAATCTGCGGATTATCCACTCCTTACGCGTCGTCCGATCCATTCACGATATCCCGCTCTATCGTGCGGACCGGGCCCGGCGCCCCTCTCATCTGCGCCTATCTGCGTCCATCTGCGGTTCATGCCTTTATCCGTGGCGATTCGCGTGCATTCGCAGTTAAGTTGTCCCAGGGACTCCGCGTGTTGTGCTAGCTGGAATCAACTCATCGCGCATCGAATTCGCGAATCGATAGAACTCGCCAGCGAGGCCTCCGAGGTCGCCACTGGGGACCGCCCATGAATACGTTCTTTCGATGCGCAGGCCGGGAATCTTCATCTGTCGGACAAAACCGAGTGCGATCTCCTGCTGGACTTCCCAACTGGAAAGGAAAGCCACACCCAGGCCGGCTATGACTAGCGTTTTGATCGCTTCACTACTTCCGAGTTCGAAGCGAACATCTAGCTTTCGTAGATCGACGCCATTTTCTTCTAGATGTCGATCCACAACCGCTCGGGACCCGGCCCCGGGTTCACGCCAGATTAAAGGTAAACTTTGCAGGTCGCCGGCCGATTTCACTGCTTCGATTGCGCGACGAAGTTTTGCATCCGGAATACGGGCAGCACAGACCGGAATGAGTTCGTCCCGAATAAACGGCTCCAATCGTAGGCCCGGGCTGCGGGTAAGTCCTTCCACTAACCCAAAGCCAAGCCGATGTTCTCGCAGCTGATTTAACACGGCATCGGTATTCCCAACCACAAGCTTGAGCGCCGTCGTTGGATGATAGTGATGGAAACGGACAAAAATTCTGGGCACGAAATACCTGGCCACGGTCGTGCTAGCGCCGATGGTTACGATCCCGGTGACATCCCGTTTCTGATCCAACTCCAAGACAATCTCTTCCAGCTCAGCAAAAACGCCCTGCAAACGGTCCCGGAGCCGGGCTCCCTCCGGAGTTAAGGAGACACCGCGCGGCGTCCTAATAAACAGGGTTCTTTCTAGGTTCGACTCCAGTCTCCGGATCTGACCGGTCACTGCCGGCTGGGAGAGATGAAGGCGCCGCGCTGCTTCCGAAATTTGGCCGGCATCGGCGACCTCCAAGAAGGTCTGCAACAGAATCGGATGTACCCGGTTAAGATCCACTGGCTGGGGAGTGAGAGGTGAGAAGTGAGAGGTGATTAGTGGTTCAGTCCACTGGCGTCCACTAGGTCTACTTTGTCCACTATGGATGCCACGCCTTTACGCTACCGCTTGCGCTAGGTGATTAAATTCATCGATCCGCATCGGTGATCGTACCGGAGCTTTCCCCGCCGACCGGAAACGCTCTCGATACTGGCTGGGCGTGCTTTTCATCGAGCGCAAGAAAGCGCGTCGCATCAGTTCGGCACTGCTAAAGCCGCAGGCCACTGCGATCTGCTCCACGCTTCCTAACGAGTCCTCCAGGAGACGGCGAGCGGCCTCGATGCGAAGCTGCTCAATATAATGGGCCGGTGAGGTACCTAACTCGGTGGCGAACACCCGGGTGAAGTTTCGGCGGCTCATGGCTGCGTGTGTCGCGAGGTTCTCAACCGATAGATCTCTATCGAGGTTGTCTAAAGCCCAGACCATCGTTTCCTGCAGCGGTTTTCGGAGCGATGACTGAGCCTCCAACACCCGGCTGAACTGTGATTGCCCTCCGGGTCGCCTTAGAAAAAGGACCAGTTGGCGCGCGACCGCCAGCGCCACCTTGCTGCCTAAGTCCTCTTCGACGAGCGCTAATGCGAGATCCATACTGGAAGTAACACCGGCCGACGTGTAGAACTTACCGTCCCGTAGCCAGATGGGTTCAGGATCGAGGCGAACCTTGGGAAATTGAGCCGCGAATTCTCGCACATACGCCCAGTGAGTGGTCGCTTTTCTGCCGTCCAGCAATCCGGTTTTTGCCAGCAAGAACGCGCCGGTACAGGTCGAACCGATACGGCGGACCTTCGTCGCCATTTCGATAATCCACCTCAGCAGATCGGCGTCCGTGCCGGGATCAATATCTCGTCCGCCGGCTAACAACAGGGTGTCAACGTCATCGTGAACGTCTCGGTAGTAACCGTGAGCCAGGATCGGTAGCCCGGAATATCCCATGATCGATCGTTCAGTCCTGGATGAGGTAACTTCGATCTGATACGGCTGATCTCCACCGGGCAGGATGCGGTTAACCGTTCCAAAAACTTCGAATGTGCCTACCAGATTCAACAGGTTAACTGGCGGAGCTGCCAATATCACAATTCTCCTGGTGACGCGCTGTGCCCGCGAATTTGAGGCCATCTGTTGACTGACTTTCATTCCTTACTCCGGTTAGAAAGAACCTCGCATAATTTCGGAATGGCGCAAATCGTGGGATGATAGGCCTGGAGGACAAACTGCTTTGGTCATAGGTTCTTTCCAGAAGGAACTTAAATAGCAATGAAGCTACCGAACTTTATCAGATATTCTCATCAGTCTTTTGCTAGTGTTTTCTTAGCGTTTAGTCTGTTTGGTTTTCTTTTCCCGCATCAAACGAATCAGGTGAACCCGAATCATCAAGTTAACCTGAGAACCAGCGAACCAGCGACGACTCAGGAACCGGCCGACGACGGATCACAGTACGAGTGGTTCTATTGATGCCTGAGTGAACTGCCAAAAGATGCCTGATGGTCCGGCCTAAAAGCCGGACCATGTTGCTTATCGGTAGGGACGAGAGCCGGATCTAGGGAAAGTGAGAGCGGCAGTTCTCTCGATCAACTTTGCCGACGAAACGGCGAAAGGGCGAATGGGCGCACCGGCGATAGCCATCGAGCTGATGGGATCTATATGATCATGTCGCATAAGTCACATGTGTCCTATAGGTCCCATTCATAGCCGCATCCAGCGCGTGTCGCCCTTTCGCCGGTGCGCCCTTTCGCCGACACGCCGTTTTCGCGCTTGGCCTCGTCGCGGCAGCGCGCCAGAGTTCGGCATGTCTCCTCGCCGGAAACCAGCCCCACTCGAGCGTGGGGGACGTGTGTATTTGCGGGCGCCAAGTACTGCAGATGCGAAAGAGGTTATCGCCACGGTGCGGGCCAGCCGCGGTCTGCATCGGCCGTGGGTCTATCCGACCGAGACGAAAACAGCTTTTGACGGTTACATCCGCCGGACCCGGGAACCAGATTTCGTCGGGCTTTTAATCTGCCGAGGTAGCGATGATCGAATCATCGGTATGGCGAACCTAAGTCAAATCTTTCGGGGAAACCTGCAGGGTGCGTACTTGGGTTTCTGGGGTTCCGCTGAATGTGCCGGTCAAGGTTATATGACCGAAGGGATAGGGTTGGTCCTCGGTTACGCTTTCAAGCACCAGAGACTGCATCGGGTCGAGGCGAATGTGCAACCGGATAACGAGAAATCGAAAGCGCTAATCAAACGGTCGGGATTCCGTTACGAAGGTTTTTCGCCTCGCTATCTAAAGGTCGGCGGCAAATGGCGCGATCATGAACGCTGGGCGATTCTTGCCGAAGAATGGCTAAGGGGCGTGAAGAGGCGAGAGTGATTGGTGACTAGTGATTTGTGGGCGACGGTGCGTGGGGCGGGGAAAGGAGGAATAAGCGGTCAGTCATCTCTGACGACCGCCAGCAAAGGTACGGCTGATCAAGCCGCCAAGGTTTTTTGGTCCCGGCTCCGACGAGGATCGACTTCCCTTTATGCGAATGATTGGTTTCGAAAAAAATGTGACAAGAATTGCAACGTCAAGGAAAAAACGCTTGAATGAGACTATAATTACGATAACGGTAAGAACCACAATATCTTGGGAGGAGCCCTATGTCGTCATATCATCGGATCATTCATCCGCAGGAAACTTATCGTTTTTCAGGGACTCATACTCTGAGCGATTATCCGCTGCTTATCGGCGAAATCTTACGACGCGACCAGCTCCGAGCCCTGCAACAGGCGAAACGCCGCACGCTCATCTATGTTCTCTGGAGAGCGCTCGGCATGCGGATCCCACGAGCCGTCGGGACGCGAAAAAATCCGCTGGTAGACGTCACTTGGCAGGACGAGGGAGGGGAGTAAAAGGGGAAGGAGTCAGGAGCCAGAATCTAGGAGTCAGGAGGTCTGGGGCCGGGCGGAGAATTTCCACCGCAGATTAACGCGGATGTAAATCTGCGGATCAACCTTCTTTACGCGTTGTCCGATCCACTCACGATATTGCCCGCAGGCCGTTTCAAGCGCCCAAGAAAAACCCGGTATATCGCTCGGCTAGGCCAGCATCTAATCTGCGTAAATCTGCAGCCTGTCGCGCCATAGCGAAGCGGCGGCGGATCCATCTGCGGTTCGGTTTCAATTCGCGCCCATTCGCGTGCATTCGCGGTAAAAAAAGCTTCGCGGCCAAAAGAACCCGCTGGAGTAAGCTGGTCTTTTGGCCGCGTCCCTAACCAACAGATCCAATGATCAGAGGTTCAAGGAATTAATAGAACCACTCGTACACTGACCCATCGTCAGCCGGTTCCTGCTGCGTCGCTTGTTCAGTCGTTATCAGGTTAACGTGGTGATTCTGTTTTACCTGATTGGCTTGATGCGGAAAAAGAAAGCCGAATAGGCTGAACGCCAAGAAAACGCTAGCGAATGATCGGTTAGTTTGACCTAGGATGTTTGTGAGTTTCATTTTTTTGTTACCTCTTTCTGCACCAAGCCTAGGTCCTCGCAACCGCCCTGTAATATCGTTTCTGATGATCACCTATCAGACATCCTGATGTCTCCCGGTTTTTTGGACACCACAGGAGCCGCGAAGGAAACCCAAACCGAACCGCAGATGGATCCGCCGCCGCTTCGCTATGGCGCGACAGGCTGCAGATAGACGCAGACTAGGGGCGCCGGGCCGGGCCGCACGATAGAGCGGGATATCGTGAATGGATCGGACAACGCGTAAAGAGTGGATAATCCGCAGATTTCGCGTTGAGGCTGCGGTAATGCGCGGAGTAATGGAGACGCTCTGCTGCAGGAAGAATTAGTGTATCTCACCGGCCGCATCCGATTCTCCCAACGAAATCTGCGTAATCTGTGTAATCTGCGGATCTATCCTTTCTGAGGTTGCGGATCAGTCGAGATGCATCTCCCAGCTCGTGGCTCGTCGTTTTCGCTGGGCTTCTCTCTTCTTTTTTTTATCTGCGTCTATCTGCAGCCTGTCGCGCCATAGCGAAGCGGCGGCGGATTCATCTGCGGTTCGGTTTAGTTTGTCTGTCGGGCCGTAGCGTGGCGAAAGGGGATCCACTGGCGGTTCGACTCTTGGCACGGTCGATGCTTTGGGTGTGGCCAGCGGAGTACGCATGGTGTTCGATCCTTTTCTCCAATATATTTCTCCGGATTTTAGTTTCCGGATCGCGCGGGCCAGCCACGAGCTCGATGGTTATTGGGCGTTACGCCGACAGATTTTTTGCGAAGAACAAGGGATATTCGAGGGAACAGACCGGGATGAGTTCGATGAGCATGGGATCCCGATCGTCTGCCAGACTATCGTCGCAGGAATGGAAGATGGTGTTGTCGGGGTAGTGCGGATTGACGAACGGGCTCCGGGTCTTTGGTATGGGAGCCGGTTAGGGGTGGCGCCGGGGTATCGCAGTATCCGTCAACTTAGCCCGAGTGTCTCGGTTCGGAACAGTCTGCCTGTGTACCGCGGTTTAGGAGCGTTGGGAGCCGGCCTTATTTACAAAGCAGTTTCAACGGCCCACGCACTTGGCTGCACTGAGTTTCTAGCGACGGTGCAACACCAGAACGCGCGGTTCTTTCAACGGCTGCACTGGGAACCACTTGGCAGCCTTGATTTATTCGGGCTGCCTCATGTGAAGATGCGAGCCGATTTAAATTACTATCGCCCGGCTACGCGGGTCTTTTGAAGCACGGCCTTGGAGCGCTGCCTCGCTGGCGAGGCCGATGGTGAGCAAAGCTAATCGCGTGGCAGGTTTTTCATCTACCAGCGCTCTTAAGGGTGTGGAATTTATCCATCTTTGGTCCTGGCGCGGAAGTAAATCCACGAAATCAGTCCACGACACTGAGCCCAGATGAAATTTGGGTTTGCCTCGCGAAATGGCCTCGCTCACCATCGGCCTCGCAAGCGAGGCAGCGCTCCATGAAACGGCAAACCGCGAACCGCGAACCGTGAACCGTGAACTGTGAACAGTGAACTCTCCCGCCTGACCGCTTTCCTGAGGACACACGCTGGTGTTGCTGACAAGCTTGCTATCACTCGCGCTTATGAACCGGCGCTTAAGCTCGCCGGTGCGATCAGAGTCGGGGACGATTGCGCCGCGATTCCTGATAACGGCGGGTTCTTGCTGTTTGCCGGGGAAGGAATGTTGGAATCATTCGTGAATGACGATCCCTGGTTCGCTGGTTACTCGGCCGTGATGGTCAACCTGAGCGATATCGCGGCGATGGGCGGTCGCCCGCTGGCGATTGTCGATATTCTTTGGACGCCGGGGCTGGAACAAGCAGCCGCGATCTGGAAAGGAATCACCGCTGCATCGCAGGCTTACGGAGTGCCGGTCGTTGGCGGGCACACCACGATTACGCGATCGGGAAGCAATTTTCTGGCGGCCGCAGTCCTTGGCAAAGCACAGCATCTGATCACCAGCTTCGATGCGAAGCCCGGAGACCACCTTTTAATGGCGATCGATCTCCGGGGCAAATACCAGGGTGATAAACCTTTCTGGAACGCGAGCGTCGGTGCGCCGGCCGAACGTCTCCAAAGCGATCTGGGGCTTTTAGCGACGCTAGCGGAGAAAGGTTGGGTCCGAGCCGGCAAAGATATCAGTAACGGTGGTATCATCGGTACGCTGGCCATGCTGCTGCAATCTTCGGACGTAGGAGCAGAGCTTTGGTTGGATCGGGTGCCCCATCCAGACGGGGCCGATTTAGCGCGTTGGCTGATCTCGTTCCCCAGCTTCGGGTTCCTGTTCAGTGTCGATCCGAGCCAGGTGGCGAATGTAACCGCTGCGTTTAATGATCGGCAGATTGCTTGCAGCCGAATTGGGACGATTACCGGCTCGGGAGCTTTGGTGCTCGTTTACGGAACGGCGCGGGAGACATTCCCAGTGACCGCGTGATTCGCGGAGGAAGCGTCGCTCCGCCGTGCCAGTTCCCTTTGATCAGCACTTCTTTAGGGTGGTTGCCGGATCCGGTGCGGTTAGCGTTCAACTTTTCTACGACCAGATCCAGCGCAGCCGCGCCGACGGCGGAAAGATTGCCGTCGATCCCAGCCGCTCGGCCCATTTCATCCGACGTGCGATAAAGATAGGCTAAGCCGATATCGTCCGGGACCGTCAATCGATGCCGAGCCAAAAACCGGCGGACAGGCGCTTTGTAGACCAGCAGCGAGTCAGGTTTATTGGCGGCGAGCCAGGAATCAAACGCGGCCTGGTCGTTCGCATCGATCGGTATAAACGGTTCGCAGCGATCGGGCTTCGGTAACCGGCGTTGCCAATCGAGAAAGGCGCCCGACCAAAGATTGTTCGAGATTTGGTTGTTCAAATCGGGAACTACTAAAGCGGGCCGACGATAACCTAACTGCCAGATGTGATCGAGAGCGAGTTGGACGTTGTAAAAGCCGTGAAAATTGGCGCGGTCGACGATTACAGAAGGAAAATAAGCGCTCAAGCCGGCGACAGCGAAGCCGTCAGTCCGAAAAGGAACCTGTTCGCTATCGTCTCGGGAGAAACCTAAAAGCACACCTCGGATTCCGCGAGCGCGGAGTGTCGTTTGGAGCCGTTCATGGTTGCCGCGATACTCGCTCAAAGGGAAGACCTCTATTTTGAACCCGAGAGCGGCCGCGCGCGCGTGAATCCCTTCGAACTCCCAACGGCAAACGTCCTTAGAGCGCCAACTTTCGCGGCCGCCGTAATTTGTTACTAGGGCGATCACATCGACTTCTCCGGCGCCGCCACGCCGCCGGCGACTCGCCATCAGCGCGCTGACGAGCGGGTTAGGGCGGTACCCGAGTTTTTCGGCTGCTTCTTCCACGCGCTGGCGAGTTGCAGCGCTGATCCGAGGGTCGCTGCGTAAGGCGCGGGAAACGGTAGAAGGAGCTACCCCGAGGGACTGCGCGATTTCAGCCATGCGCGCTGTCTGAATTTGTCTTGCGAGCATAATATATGGCAGAGCTGCGCTGGCTTTTGAAATTTATGCAATGATTTGCGCGTTAACTCTTCCTGTAAGCGCGCAACAATATGCGCAACAAATCCAATCCGGCAAACCAAGCTCGGTTCGTCATCTGCTTATCTCTCTCTCAATCCGTAACCCGCGAACCTCTGCCGCTAGGCGCGCCGTAGCTTAGCGAAGGAGGCGTTCGCTAACACCGAGTTAACCGATAGACCAACTTATATGCCAGCTGTCGCTAAAGAGATGAATAAGAAGGGAGACTTCCTTGTTGATTATGAGGAAAAAGTCTTCCCTGATGTTAAAGCTGATCCGGGCGAGAAAGCGCTCGTTACTTTCCATACCGTTGCCTTTGAAGGCTCGATCTCGATCGTTAATACCCTGGTGGCGACTCGCCTTCTCCGTAAAGGCTACGAAACCTCGATTCTGTTATATGGTCCGGGAGTCACCATGGGTTTCCAGCGCGGCTTTCCCACCCTCGGAGACGAGGCCTTTCCCGGCCATCTCTTCGTAAATCAGCGAATGGAAAAATTCATGGCGGAGGGAGGCAAAGTGTACGGCTGCCGGTTTTCCACCCAAGCGTTATACGGGCAAACGGAGAAAGCTTTCATCCCGGGTATTCGCCCGATCAACCCATTGGATGTGCTCGATATCATCCTGATACACAAGAAAGCCGGAGCGGTGATCATTGATTCCTGGACGGTTTAACCGATGAAACGAATTAAAGCGGCCGCGGTCCAAATTGCTCCCGATCTTTCGGGTGGCGCCGGGACAATCGAGCGCGTATGCGACGCGATCGGCCGCCTTGCCCGCGAAGGGGTCGAGCTGGCTGTCTTTCCGGAAACATTCATTCCTTACTACCCATATTTCTCATTTGTATCGCCTCCGGTGGCTACGGGGAAAGAGCACCTACGCCTGTATGAAAATGCGGTGGAAGTGCCCGGACCGATCACCCAACGACTGGCTGACGCTGCGGCTCGTTACCACATGGTGTTGGTAGTCGGTGTTAACGAGCGCGACGGAGGCAGTCTTTATAACGCTCAATTGATCTTCGATGCAGATGGTTCTCTTCTGTTAAAGCGCCGCAAGATTACGCCAACCTACCACGAAAGAATGATCTGGGGTCAAGGCGACGGTAGTGGGTTCCGCGTGGCGCAAACCGCGGTCGGTCGGGTGGGCGCATTAGCTTGTTGGGAGCACTATAATCCGCTCGCTCGTTTCGCCTTAATGGAAGAGCGGGAAGAATTGCACTGCGCTCAATTCCCTGGCTCGATGGTCGGACAGATTTTTGCCGACCAAATTGAGGTCACCATCCGCCACCATGCCCTTGAAGCCGGTTGTTTTGTGATCAACGCGACGGGTTGGCTGACCGAAGAGCAGATCGCCACGATTACGCCGGATGAAAAGATGCGCCGGGTACTAAGGGGAGGTTGTTACACTGCGATCATCTCGCCGGAAGGTGTTCCGCTTTGTGAACCGATCACGGAGGGAGAAGGGATGGCCATTGCCGAGCTTGATCCCGATCTGATCACTAAACGAAAACGAATGCTGGATTCGGTCGGCCACTATTCGAGACCGGATATTTTTACTCTGACTATCGATCGGGAGGCAAAGGCTCAAGTCCTAGCAAAGGTCGACCGGCCTCCGTTCAGTGTTGCTGGGCGGGATGAGACGGAGAAACAACCGGGAACAAGTTATGAGGGCAACTATCGATTTTCAGACAGCGCTGCTCACCAGGAAACAGCAGCTGCTGTCTGACATACAAACTCGCGGCCTGCGGTTACTCGATCCGAAGGTAGGCGCCGCTAGCCGGATTGGCGGCGCCGGACCCACCGATCATAAGGCGGTTACCATTCTAGGCACTACGATCATGGTGCCCGTCCATACGTATGGGGCGACTCAATCGCCTTATGTCGCCATGTCTCCGGACAGCCGCGGGATTTCGATTTTGCATGAGAACGATGAAACGGTTTGTGAGATTTCGTTTCCACCGCAGCCGAAGTTCTATGGCTTAAGTACGAAGGACGGAATCCCTTATTGGAAAATCGCCCAACTCCATTCCCGCGATACGCTAGCGACGACCGTTTTACAGACTTGTATCCGTTACGGTAACAGCGAGACTAAATGCCAGTTTTGCGCGATTGGCGAATCTCTTAAGGCCGGGCGAACGATCGCCAGGAAAACGCCCAAACAGTTGGCTGAAGTAGCAGGTGCAGCCCAACGGCTCGATGCGGTGCGCAACGTGGTGCTGACTACCGGTACTCCGGGAACTGACGATCGCGGGGCGGCAGTGTTGGCCGATTCAGCGGCAGCCATCAAGGCTGAAACCGGGTTGCCCATTCAAGGACAATGCGAACCACCCGCGAATTTCGCCTGGTTTCGCCGGATGCGAACGGCTGGGGTTGATGCGCTGGGAATGCATCTGGAAGCCTGGGACGAAGAAGTTCGCCGGCGGATCATGCCAGGCAAAGCGGAGGTGCCAGTTTCCTTCTATTTGGAGGCGTTTTCCGCGGCGGTCGCGGAGTTCGGCCGCGGTCAAGTCAGTACGTATTTGTTAGCCGGACTCGGCGATACCGTGGAAGGCTTGCTAGAAGCGGCCCGCACGCTCATCCGGATTGGAGTATACCCTTTTGTCGTTCCGTTTGTCCCGGTTAGTGGTACGCCGTTAGCCGATCACCATCCCCCTCAGGCTGATTTTATGCGCGCCGTGCTTCAGCCAATTGGTGATTGGCTAACGGCAGCCGGGATGACATCGGATACGGTCAAAGCAGGTTGTACCAAGTGTGCCGCTTGTTCGACCCTTTCTACCTTCGAAAAACCGGCGCCCGGAGTCACCTAACTTGTTTCGTATTTCTGCCACGCCTATCGCCCTCCGAACGCCGATACGCCCAAACGCCGACACGCCGACACGCCCATAAGTATGCCTGAGGTTATCTTCACCGTTGAACTACCGGATGGCGCTACCAAAGAGTGTTATTCGCCATCGAGCGTCGTGAGGCATTACTTTGCCGAAGGGGAGAAAATGCCGGTGGCCGAATTTGTTCGGCGCAGTCGCAAAGCGTTAGCGGAAGCGTCTGAGCGGGTGCGCGCCAAGTTCGGGTTCGGCTGTTCGACTGCGGCCGCCCAGCTAAGCGAGATCGAGCGTTGGAGCCGGAGTTATACCCACGATGCTGTTATCCGAATTGTTAGTATTTGAAGCACAAAATTGGTGGGGCGAGGCTCTTGAACGGCCGAGACGGGTCCGCAGAGCGGCTGAACGTTTGCAAATGAGAGATGTTCAATGTTGAGACGCGCGCCGAGCCGTGGTGCACGATATACCCGCGGCTCGGCACGCTATGAGGCCTATCAAACCATCGGTCGGGCATCGTGAGTTTCCTCTGCTCATGCCTTGAGGCCGTTCGGGAGCCTCGCCCCACCAGGGCTGGTGTTGATCGTGATTCCAAGGACAAAGCAAATGAACGCGAATGAGCAAAACGGAACCGAAGGAAAACAGTTTGGAGGTCATTACCCTGTGATCATCATTGGGGGAGGGCAGGCTGGGTTATCCATGAGTCACTGTTTAAAAGCGCGAGGAATTCCTCATCTGATCTTTGAAAAGGATCGGGTGGGTGAATCGTGGCGTTCCAAACGTTGGGATTCGTTCTGCCTGGTTACGCCAAATTGGCAATGCCAGCTGCCAGGTTTCCAATATTCCGGTAACGACCCGGACGGGTTCATGAAAAAGGATGAGATCGTTGGGTATATCGAAGCTTATGCCCAATCATTCCAACCACCGATCCGGGCGGGCGTGCATGTTTCTCGTTTAACCCAAGACGACGCGGGACGGTATGTCGTTAGCACGAGCATTGGCGAGTATTCGGCTGACCAAGTGGTGGTTGCTACCGGAGGCTATCAGGTACCGTCCATACCTCGAATAGCGGAACGATTTCCTGGTGCGGTCAGCCAAATTCTCTCCAGCGATTACAAGAATCCGGAGTCAATTGCCCCGGGTGAAGTGTTAGTGGTAGGGTCGGGCCAATCGGGTTGCCAAATCGCAGAGGATCTCCATATCGCCGGCCGTCGAGTCCATTTATGTGTGGGTGGAGCTCCGCGCACGGCGCGTCGGTATCGAGGTAAAGACGTAGTCGCTTGGCTGCATGAGCTGGGGTACTACGACAAGCCGATTCATGAGCATCCACTGAAAGAACGAGTCCGAGCCAAGGCAAATCATTATGTAACCGGCCGTGACGGCGGACGCGATATCGATTTGCGAAAACTGGCCAAGGAAGGGATGCAACTCTATGGTCGGTTGAAAGACGTTAATGGGACGCGGTTAAAGTTTGGAGATGACTTAAAGCAGAATCTCGATCAAGCCGATGCTGTGGCCGAAAGCATCAAGAATACGATCGATAAATTTATTGAATCGGCCAGGATAGAAGCGCCAACGGAAGAACGGTATCGCCCGGTGTGGGAACCGTCTGACCAAGTTCTGGAGCTGGACTACCCGGCGGCAAATATCAGGACTGTGATCTGGTCAGTTGGTTACCGGACCGATTATAGCTGGATCGAGGTTCCAGTGTTCGATGGAAAAGGCTATCCCGCGCATCAACGCGGGGTAACCACGGCGCCCGGCCTTTATTTTCTGGGATTGCCTTGGCAATACACTTGGGGGTCAGGCCGGTTTTCCGGTGTGGCTCGCGATGCGACCTTTCTTGCGGACTATCTTGAGGCGCGCCGCGGAGTACCGCCGCCCGAGCCCGTTCGCCTCTTGAACGAGCTCGCGTTAGGCTCGTGAGAACGAACGGAAAATCTCACGCAAGGGTTCGGACACCCTGGAGCGCTGCCTCGCTTCCGCCTTCGCAAGGCCTACGGCGCGACGGGTAGCGAGGCCGTGGAGGGGAGCCGCTTTGACGCGTTCATGAAGAGCTAGCCGGATTCGTGGCAAAACGTGCACAACCGGAGGATGCGGCAGCAGGCGGCTCCCGGGAATTACCCAGCGTGGTGTTTGCGGCCTTGCGTGAGATTTTCTGTTCGACTTTCGGTGTCGTCCTTAGTCAATTATCGCTTTTTTGCGAGCCGATAATATACGGTTCTTTCTCGTTGCGATGACTAACTCTGTCCAAGATTCCCCCGACCAATACGCGTTGCGGATGGTCAATATCGATAAGTACTTTGGCCTGGTCCGCGCCTTAACCAACATCAATCTCGATGTCGGTCGCAATGAAATCGTTGGACTGATCGGAGATAACGGAGCTGGTAAATCTACCATCGTAAAGATTCTTACCGGGGTGTTTCCACCGAGCAGTGGCGAGCTCTATATCGCCAGCCGAAAGGTCGATTTTCGACGGTACAATGTCCAGAGCGCGCACGCGCACGGGATCGAAACCGTCTATCAAGATAAGTCGCTGGGTGAGAAACAGGTCCTGTGGCGGAACTTCTTTATTGGCCGGCAGATCGTGAATCGTTTCGGTTTCATTGATGTAAAGAAAGAGAAAGCCGTCGCCAGCGAAATTATGCTTAATACGATCGGCTTCCGGGGCAAAGGCATCACCGTGGAGTCGACGGTGAGCCAGCTTTCCGGCGGTGAACGCCAAGGTATCGCGATCGGGCGCGCCATGTATTTTGAAGCTGATCTCATCATCCTGGATGAACCCACGGTCGCTTTGTCACTGAAGGAAGTGGCAAAAGTGATTAGCTTCGTTCACAAGATCAAAGAAGCCGGCAAGGCGAGCATTTACATCTCTCACAGCCTTCCGGACGTTTACGAAGTCTGCGACCGTTTTGTGGTCCTGGATCGAGGTGAGATTGGCGCGAGCATTTCGAAGAAAGAGATCAGCCTGAAAGAATTGGATGAGTTTCTCCTCGACTACGCGCATGGCCGAAAAGACAAGGAGCAGCGATGAACTTCTTGAAGGCCGCTTACAAGTTTCTGGGCAGAGTGGAAGGCCTCGCCATCGCGATGGTGTTGCTGGTTCTTTATATCGTTTTGATCGGCGCCGCTCCCATCGTGTTCACCAAGCCGATGATTTATATGTCGTTCCTGGAGACGGTCCCGCCGACTTTAATTGCAGCGCTAGGGTTGACTCTCGTCATCACCGCGGGCGAGATCGATTTAAGTTTTCCGGCCGTCGTCTCCTTATCGGGTTTTGCACTTTCTTGGGGTTGGAAAACCTTTGACCCAGCCTACGGCGCCGTCATCGGGGTTGTGCTCGCTGTCGCGGCCGGCGCGCTGGTCGGGTACGTGAACGGACTGATGGTCGCTCGTATCGGAGTTCCTTCGATAATGGCGACCCTGGCAGCTAATTTTTTCTGGTACGGTATCTCGATTCTCCTCGCAGGAGGCTTGCAGCAAACCCTAAAGGGAAGCGAAGATAATTTTGTTCATCTGCTTCTGGCAGGCCGGCCGTTTTTCAATCTCCCGCTGCAAGCACTTTGGTCGCTGGCGCTGGCCATTTTTCTCTGGTTCGTGCTTAACCGGCATAAGTTCGGTGAAAGCGTCATGTTTATTGGCGACAATGCCAACGTCGCGCGAGTGATGGGGGTTAATGTGGAAGCGACCCGGATCCGGCTTTTTACCTTACAAGGCATGATTGCGGCATTTTCCGGGATTATTGTGACGTTGGATATTGGCGTATTCTACCCGGATCAAGGCAACTTTCTGTTGCCCGCGATGGCGTCTGTCTTTGTCGGAGGGACATCGATCGCCGGAGGCGCAGGATCGATCTCTGGAACCTTTTTCGGCTCTTATGTCATTGGTTCTTTAGCGGCCGGCGTGGTCGCAACGACGATTAGCGGTTACTGGGTTCAGGTGGTTGAAGGCGGGGTTATGGCGGCGGTTGTCGTTTTGAATGCCGCCACCGGTAAAGGCGACTTCGCTTCGCTGTTTGGCCGATTTCGGGGTTCAGTAGGGCGAGGCGCCCGGTCGCCCCTAGGTGAGAAGTGAGAGGTGATTGGTCGTTCCCGGCGTTGTCCCCGGCTTTCTGTTAACGTTCACGGAATTTGCGGCTCCTGCGACGGCGGGAACGTTCACAGCTGAACCGAATTTTAGCGGCTGCCCCGCTATATTCTTGAACTCCTTGAACTTCTTGGACTCCCGCCCGCAACGCTTCGCGTAGCGATGCGGGCGCGGCCTCGAACTCCTTTTCTCTTTGAGCTTTACCAAAGGCCGGAACCTTCATTTAATCGGGACTAACCCCCTCAGCGAAATCTCGCTGAAATCCACGAATTCATTCATTTATTATGAGCCCAAAAATAAAGCGTTTCTGTTACGCTACAGCGTGCGGAGCGGTATCCGTTCTCGCTTTAGTTATGGCGCCGGTGAAGTCAGCTGGAGCCGACGGTAAGATCGTCATCTATATGCAAATGGGCGGCGATCCTGGTATTGCCTCAGTTTTGGCGCGCACCACCGGTGCAGAAGCGGCGGCCAAGGCCCTTGGTATCGAGCTGCATGAGCAGTATGCCAGCTGGGACAGCAAAAAGATGATCGATCAGTTCAAAGAGGCGATTGCGGCTAAGCCGGATGGAATTGAGATTATGGGCCACCCCGGCGAGGACGCCATGGGCCCCCTGGTCGACCAAGCTGAAGCCCAGGGCATCATTGTAACCAGCGGCAACAACCCGCTGCCTAACCTGGAAAAAAAATATAAGGACAAAGGGTTCGGGTACGCTGGAGCCGATTTGTATGCGGGTGGTTATTTAACCGGACAAGCGATGGTCGATAGCGGGAAACTGAAACCCGGCGATAAAGCTCTCGTTTGGGACATTTTCCACCAGGAAGGACGTAGCCGCAGTTCCCAAGGCGTGTTTGATGCGCTCGAAAAGACCCTCGGCAAAGGCAACGTAGAGAAGCTCGACGTTACGCAGGATATCGACAGTGACGCGACTAAGGGCATCCCAGTGATGACGGCTTATCTCGCGGCGCACCCAGACCTCAAAGCGATCGGAACCCAGCACGGTCAACTGACCGCCATCTTGCCGAAGATTCTCAAAGCGGCCGGCAAGAAACCGGGAGATGTTGTAGTAGGCGGAATTGACCTCGGTCCAGACGTGATCGCCGGAATTAAGGCTGGCTACGTCGTGGCGAGCTTTGACCAGGTGCTCTACCTGCAGGGGTTTGATCCCGTTATGCAAATCTGGTTAACCAAGAAGTATCTTGTCCCCGGTTTGCACCAGGATACGGGTGTCGGTCTGGTTACCCCGGCGAATGTCGATGTGATCGCTCCCTTGATTCAGCAAGGCTATCGCTAACGGCAGGAGTTCAAGGAGTTCAGGAGTTCGAGGAGTTCAAGGAGCTCCGAGAACTCCATCCCAGCGTTTGGCTACTTAAATCTACGCAAAATGATGCCGCCGGAGCGGATTGCTCTCCCGCCTGCCGATCGTTTCTCGGCTCAAATTCTTGAACTCCTCGAACTCCTTGGACTTCTTGAACTCCTAACTTTTCGCCACCTGAATCTGCGCCTTTACGCAATCCGGCGGCATATGCAGCGCGAAATTAAAAGCGTCCACACTTTCGCGAAACTCAAACGTCCGGCTGATCAACGGTTTCACATCGATTTTACCAGACCCCATTAATGCCAGGGCTCGTGGATAAACATGAGCGTAACGGAAGACGGTTTCGATAGACGCTTCTTTTGCGCTCAAAGCGACTACATCAATTGGCACCGGCTGAATCGGTAAGCCGATGAAGACGATACGACCGCCCGGACAGAGCGGCTCATGGACGCTCTTGATTGCAGGTGGTGCGCCGCTGGCTTCAAAAACAATGTCTGCTCCCCAACCTTCGGTTAGCTCATCGATGACTTCGCGGAGATTCTCTTTTGTTAGGTTCACCGGCCGGATCGGTCCCAGCTTTGCGGCGACGTCCAGCTTAGGCTGCAAAACGTCCGTCATCACAATTTGACTGCAGCCGCCGGCGAGAGCTGCCAGCGCGGTGACGTTCCCGATTGGACCTGCTCCCATAACCACGGCTACGTCTCCCGGCTTAATTTTTGCCTTCACCGATGCATGCATGCCGACGGCCAACGGCTCCACCATCGCCCCTTCGGCGAAGCTGACCGTGTCCGGTAGTCGAAAGGTATACGCAGCCGGATGGACCACGAAAGGCGTGAGACATCCATGCACGGGTGGAGTGGCCCAGAATCGGACAGCCGGATCGAGATTGTAAATTCCCAGCCGGCTAGCACGGCTGTTTGGGTCCGGGATACCTGGTTCCATGCAGACTCGGTCACCAATCCGCAAATTCTTTACCTCGCTTCCCACTTCAACGATGGTGCCGGCTGCCTCATGTCCTAGTACCATCGGCGACTTGACCACGAACGGTCCAATCTGTCCGTATTCGTAATAATGGACGTCGCTGCCGCAAATACCAACGGTGTGGATCTCGATTTTTACGTCATGCGGACCCAGCGTGGCCGGCAAGTCAATTTCTCGCAGCGATAATTCGCCTTTTCGTTCCAGGACTAAAGCTTCCATAGGGGAGGAGTTTCTAATTTTTAAAATTCTTTGCGGCTGCGATCGGGTTACCGCGGCCAGCGTTTGTAGAACTCTAGACGATCTCCGTGCGAGCTTCTACCGCTTGATTTGGCGGACTATGACCGGTTGTTGCCCCGAAGCGGCAGTAGGACTCAGCCCAGGGTTTTAACCCTGGGTTAGGTATAATAAGAGATGTGCCTGAAAGTGGCACTAGATTGGCGTTGTTCGGACGAGTTGGCTTGCCTAACCCCGTCGCGATGATCTTCTGGCGCCACTTTCAGGGCGCGTCGTCTTAGAACGACTAACCTGGGGTTGAAACCCCAGGCTGAGTCCTGTTGCCCCTTCAGGGCAGGAACCGAATACTCGGCGACCTTCTTTGTTTAGCCCTTACGGGGTTTCGCCCTAGGCTTTCATGAGTCGCAGCTTCGCTGCGCAGATCGCGCCCGCTTCGCTGCCGATTACCCATCCATCGACGCATTGCGCGGCAATGCCTTCCGAGCTATCCTTTGCTCTCCAGTATGAAGTTTATACGTGTTAACGTTCGGCTTCCGGGCGTTACCGCGCTAACCGCAGCTAGCCTGACTCCAGCGTTTCAGGCTTATCACGGTGTCACCAACGCCGAGCATCAGGCTCGCATCGATAAATGGTCCGCAAAAGGTTACCGGATGATCTCACTCAGTATCTATGGTGACCCGGACCGGCCCCTTTATGCCGCAGTTTGGATATACCGAGTTGGACCGGCATGGCAAGAGGTTCACGGGGTGGACGCCGCCGGTTACCAAACCTTTTGCGATCGATGGACGGTGGAGGGGTACGTCCCAGTTATAGTCTCAGCCACCGGACCATTCAGTGATGCCGTATTCGCAGCCGTATTCGAGCGGGACGTTAGCGGACCCTGGGTGGCGCGCCACGGTATGCCAAGCGGACCGGCAGGGAATGCCGGGACCTTTGAGAATGAGAACGCGAACGCAGCCGCCCAAAGAATGATTCTGCGTTCAATGGCAGTCTACGGAAGGAGAGAGGACCGGCGCTATGCGGCCGTTTGGCACTCGAACCCGGTCTATGTGAAGTGGCACGTCCATTCTGCAGATTTGGGGTCGAACTATCAGGTAGTATTCAATGCCGAGACCAAGCTGCCTGGGTACGACCTCGCGGCTTATCGTCCGGCTTATGTCGCTGTCTCTCATGACTTGTCCTATTGCTCGTTATTCAAAGACGATGTTGTAGGACCTTGGGTAACGCGCCATGGGATGACGGGAACAGAGTATCAGGCCGAATTGGATCACCAGGTCTTCAATGGGTTTTACCCCATTTGTCTGCAAGGCGGCGGTTCTACCGTGAACCCTGTCTATGCCGCAATCTTCGCGGCGCAGGACACTCCATCGAGCAGAGAATGGACTATCACCGGAGAAGCGGTTCCGGAACTATCTGAGTTGGACCAGGTAATGCAGCAATTTATGCAGGCTAACGGAGTCCGCGCCGCGCAATTAGCAGTCGGTAAAGATGGCTTAACTATCTTTTCGCGCGCTTACTCCTGGGCCGAGCCGGGATATGCGATTACCGAACCTTTCACCAGGTTTTTGTTGGCGGGCTGCAGCAAAATATTTCTGAAAGCAGCTGTCCAATCGTTATACGACGACAACAAATTAAAGCCTGCGACCCCGGTTTATCCCTTGCTCGGGTTCTCAAATCCGTTGGATCCGCGGAGCGATACCATAACGATACAACAGCTTTTAGATGACAGTGCGGGTTACGACGATAACCGAGCCGGCTTCGATCCGACCTATAAGATGCGCTCGATCGCGTTGGAGCTAGGTTTAACTCACCCGGTGGCCAAGCTAGACGTGGCCCGCTATATGTACGGACGGAGGTTGGATTTTGCGCCTGGCACGGAACAGAAAGACTCGAATTATGGCAATCTTTTGGCCGGAGTGATTGTCGAACATATCAGCGGTAGGGCGTACCCAGAATACCTAAAAGCGCGGTTGCTAACACCGGCAGGACTTAACGATGTAAAGGTCATGTCCACGTTACCATCTGGACGTACGAGTGATGAAGCAATTGCGGAAGATCAAGGGTTGGGGCCGAGCCCGATTGATTTGCGTTCGCAATTTTACGTGCCCAACGTGTATGGCGGCAGCGGACAGATCAATGAGGTAGGAGATAGCAATTATGGACTCGGAGGTTCGGCGGAGGCGTTGACCCAGTTTATTCATCAGCACGCAGTCTGGGGGAACGGCCCCCGAGCGCCGGGTTGTAGTCGAAGTGGCAGCGGGCCAGGCGCATCGTGTCTGGCATCGTCCCGAACCGATGGAGTTGATTGGGCGTTTACCATTAACGCGCGGGATTGGCCGCCCTCCGCATCACCGACGCTTAACGATCTTGAGAATTCGATCAACGGATTGCTGGATCGCGTGCCGATGACTCATTGATGCAGGCTGTAAAAGATCAACGCGATATAGACCAGAAAGAGCACCCCCGAAACCGGAGCTAAAAGTGAAGCAGCGACGAAGCTGCCAACGCGCGACGGCAAGTCATGCGTTTGGTGGGGGCGCTGAGTGCAAGCGACAACTTACAACCTAAAACCTAAAACTTAAAACTTAAAACCTATAACTTATTGGCGTTTGAGATAACGATCGAAGAAATCTAGCTCGCGCTGTATGGCGTCGATCTGGTTCTCGCGTTTAGCAAATCCGTGACCTTCATTCGGGTAATAATGAGCTTCTACCGGCTTGCCTGAATCTTTTAAGATTTTTACTATTTGCTCCGCTTCTTCTTTAGGCACCCGAATATCATTGTCACCTTGCAATACTAACAGAGGCGCTTCTGTGTTCTTGATGTACGCAAGTGGCGAATCCGCCTCATAGATGGCGCGATCCGTGTCCGGATCACCGAGCAGCGATTTTTCGTATTGCCGAAGAAACGGATCTTCATGCTGGATCATGGTGAGCCAATTGATGATACCAAACAGTTCAACTCCAGCTGCCCATACCTCCGGCGTCTTACCAATCGCCATCAATGTCATAAAGCCACCATAGGAACCGCCGGTAATCCCGATTTTCTTAGGATCAACGTAGCCGGTGGTCTCAAGGAATTTCGCGGCATAAACCTCGTCTTGTAAATCGCCGCCACCCAGGTCTTTCACATTCGCTTTTTGGAACTCGATGCCGTACCCCGTCGAACCACGAACATTCGGGGCGATGCAAACGTAGCCGTGCGTGACCAGGGTGACGATCGCGCGGCTGAAGTAATCGATGGCTTGCCCGGTAGGTCCACCGTGGGGAAGCACGATGGCGGGATTTGACCCATCACGCTTGAGGTTGAACGGTACCCACAGAAATGCGCTGATGATCTTGCCATCGAAAGTTTTGTAGTGAACTAATTGCGAAGCCGGTATCTTGGCGGCGGTCAGGCTGCCAATGGCGGAAAACGTTAGTTGCCGAGGTTCGCGGCGACCGATGTCATACACCCACAAATCACTCGGTTGGGTTGAACTTTCGTGTTCAACTAGGAGGAGGCCTTTTTGCGATGAAAACGGTGTCGGTCCTTCGGGCGCATTGTTTAACCCGGCTGGGAAAGTAATTTTCTCACCGCGGCGAGTGGCGCTGTCCGCGAGATAAGCGTCAAGCCGTCCGTCCTCGTTCACGTAGTAAGTAAATTGGTTGCCGTCCGGTGAAAAGGTCCCGGCAGAGACTTCCCATTTCAGATCGGTTACATAAGTCAGCTTTTTGGTGGCGATATCGATCTCCGCGACATTCGGGTAGCCACCGGGCCGGTCCGCTGACACCAGCAGCGTATTGGCGTCCGGCGAGATAGCAGAAACAGTGGTCCGCACTTCTCCCTGGTGTGGCGTTAAGTTCTCCAGTTTACCGGTAGCGACCTCGATCTGATAAACATCGCTGTCGGTGAATCCGGCGCTGAGCCGCGTTGCATAAATGAATTTGCCATCCGGACTCCAGACGATTCCGTCCCAGAGACGGTCGGGACTCTTTTCCTGAGTAAGGTTACGGACCACGCGAGTGCTCCAATCGAGCACCGCGATATCCGTGGAGGGCGACGTTTTCGGCTTATACTTGATACCTAGCGATTTTCCGTCAGGTGACCACGTCGCGCTCTTTTCGGAGATATCCGGTGTGTTGGTTAGATTGACGACCACGCCGCCATCGCTCGGGATCGCATAGACGTCATACAATTCGCCTCCGCCGCGATCCGACTCGAATGTGATCCATTTTCCGTCGGGTGACCACGCCGCTCCGGCTTGTCGGTCGTCGGATTGGCTGAGCTGGATTGGCCATCCGCCGTCGGCGCTTACCTTCCACAAGTTGAATCGGCCGGTTAAGTTTGTGCTGAAAACGATCTGTTTCCCGTCCGGCGACCATGCGCCCCCACTGACCGATCGAGTATAGAACAGGTCATCGATAGGAATTGGGACCGCATCTTTCGCGGTTTCCGACACGATCGATTTCGGGTTCGTAATTTCACGCGCATCCGGCGAATCGGCTGCAGACGCAGCGGTGGCGCAGAACAGGCCAAGTACCAAGGAAGTGAATTTCATGGCGGGATCGTGATGTACGAAGTTCGCGCCAGCATAGCCACTGCCTTCCGATGGTCAATCTTTCGAACGCGGTAACAAAGGAATAGCCGCAAGGAACGCAAAAAAGGAGTTCAAGGAGTGCGAGGAGTTGCAAGGAGTTCAAGGAGAGGCGTCAGGAGCCACAATGCAGACTCGGGAATTTCGTAGGTCCGGGCTACCTGCGGAAGACAACGAAATCCTTCTAATAATCGATAAAAACCGGGCCGCCGACCTCGGACTACTGGTTTACTGATTTACTTTTGACTAACCTGGCGTGCACTGACCCATGGTCTCATGCCCGGATTCTCTCCTCGAACTCCTTGCGACTCCTTGAACTCCTTGAACTCCTTCTTTAAAGAACCAGCTATGCCTTATTTATTGATCCAAACTAACAAAGCGATAGGGGATGAGGAACAAAGCCGGCTGGTGACCGAGGCTTCAAAGATTGTAGCAGCCACGCTAAACAAACCGGAAAAGTACGTCATGGTAGCTTGGACTCCGGCGTCCAAGATGACTTTTGATGGTGATGCGAATGGCGCTGCGTTTCTTGAACTGCGAAGCATTGGCATCCCGGAAGCAGCTCGCCAAAAGCTTCCAGGCGCGCTCGCTAAATGTATGGCTGAACATCTAGGAATAAACGCCGATCGCGTTTATCTGGTGATGATGGACGTACCCGGTAAATACTGGGCACAGGGGGAACAGACGTTTGGGTAGTTTAAACTGGCTGGCAAACTGCTGGTGCTTGGAACCAATCGCACGGGACCATTCCAGAAGTAATCGGGCGAAATCGCGAGTCTCAGGCGGCGGCTTGCGCAACGCAGCTCGGACTGCGCCCCTGGCGTCATAGACTCCCGGGGGCTTCGTCGGACAAACTTCGCCCCTAGTCGGACCTAGATAATCGAGGGTTTCTCGAAGTCTAGCATTACCAACCAACCATCACTGACTCGCTCTAATGCCCTTTTTCGTCCTGCCTGATGTCTTTTTTGTCCGCCTGGATGTCCTTTCTCACTGCGTGGATCTTCTTCTCCTCCGCGTCGATTACTTTCGTGCTCTTATGCTCCTGCCGATCATCCTGGAGTTGTTCCATGTCGGCGTTGAGCTGTTTTTCATCTTGTCTCAGATCCCGCCGATCCGCTCGAAGGTCTGGCTTGTTAGGGGACATCATCACCCCAGTCTCGCTCAGCAGATTGGACGGATTGTAATCCGGCGCCGTCAGCTTCTGAGAGACTGAGAGATTTCCGTCGATGGCATTCACCATCCGCGGTAGCGACTCCGAAACCAGACTGAAGTTTTGTGGCTCGCGGCCGGCCATGAAACTCACTCGGTTGAGAATCGCGAGCTGTTCAGTCTGGCTGGTATCCGAAATGGCGGAAAGGATAACATTCCCTAGCGCCGGATTGGCTTCGATCGCCGCTACTACCACTTTGCCGGCCGACTCGACAGGCGTGAAAGCCAAGATTGACCGAATTAAAGTCTTTGCCTCACCTGACTGGTCTGGCCTTAGCGCGGAAAACGCTTGGCTAATAAGGATTAGAGCCTGATTGGAATTCCCGGAATTCAACGCCGCAGAAATCGCGGCCGCATCTTGATTCACTTCGGCCCCTAGCGGAGCAGCGAAGGCAAACATCACGCATAACAACACCCAACTTCCATTGTGCCTCATTGGTGTCCCTTTCTCCTGGAGAAAAAATTAGCACCTCAGTAAAAGGGCGAAGCGGATTATGGTCAATATCAAAATTATGTAAATTATTGTAAATATCGCCAATAAGCGATAATCCGGCCCGGGAATTGCGGCAAGTCTCAGAGACGAGCGGGAGTCAGCAGGATAAGAGCCAGTCAAGCGCCGGCGAGGTCGATACCCTAGAGTGGGTGATCAGTAACTCGCGCTACGTGGTTTGGGCGAGCTCTGGAGTCCGCTCGGCATCTTCACCGACTGCACCAGTCTCCTGTTCGTATTGAGGGACAACCTCGCTGGTGGGTCCGAACATCTTTACTTGGCCGTGGCGAAGCCACAGGCAGAACTGGCTCATCCGTCGGACGTTGGATGTTTCGTGATTTACCAGGATCGCTGTGTGCCCCTGTTTGATGAGTGTATCCATCCGCTCAAAACACTTCTTTTTGAACGCAGCGTCTCCTACGGCGATGACTTCGTCTAGAATGACGATCTCCGGGCTAAGATTGGCAGCGACGGAAAAAGCTAAACGGATATACATCCCGCTCGAGTAGTTCTTAACCGGTACATCGATGAACCGCTCGATGCCGGAGAAATCAACGATCTCATCGAATTTTTGGCGGATCTCCTTTTTGGAAAAGCCTAGCATGGTGCCATTCAAATAGATGTTGTCTCGTCCGGAAAACTCAGGATGGAACCCGGCTCCCACCTCGAGCAGACTCGCTAACCGGCCAAAGACTTTTGCCTTTCCCGTAGTGGGTTGAGTGATGCGAGATAAGATTTTCAGTAAAGTGGATTTACCGGCCCCGTTCTCCCCGATCAGGGCTAATGTTTGCCCTTGATACAATTGAAAAGAGACATCGCGCAGTGCCCAGAAGCCGTGGCGGGAATTTTCTACTAAGCTGAGCCTTCGAGGCTGGAGCAGGCGTTGGACTCCTGTAACCGTGCTAGACCAGACATCTTCAAAAAAAGTCCGCTGGTTACGTTCGCCAAGAAAGAATCGTTTTGAGATGTGGTGGGCTTCTATAGCAACTCGCATTAGATGGTGTCCGTGAACGTTCGTTCGGCTCTTTTGAAGCACGCGATGCCAACCGTGGCCACGACGAGGGTAATCGCGATCGCGATGACGAGGGGCCCAGCCTGAGCGTGTTCGGTTCCGAATAAGCTCGAGCGATAGCATTCCACAAAGCTGGCCATGGGGTTAAGCGTCACCAGCCAGCTCAAATTGGTTGGAACGGCGCTTCGTGGACAAATCACTAGGCTGCCATACATCCAGAGGTTAAGCATGTAGCCCACAACGATCGTGAGATCCCGATATTTGACGGTGGCTGCCGCAATCAGACATCCGAGGCCTAAAGCCAACAGGGCCATTAATCCCAGCACCAACGGCAGGACCAACAGCCGTGGACTGAGATCGATTCGTCTCCCGCTGAACTCGTAGAACCCAATCACCACGAATAAGACGGCCAACTGCGGAATAAAGTTAAGCACGTTTGTGCCGATCTGGCTAAACGGCATGATGAGCCGGGGGAAGTAAATCTTCCGAAAGACCGGCGCGTTCAGCAAAAAAGTATAAGCAACCTGGCTCACACAATTTGAAAAGAAATTCCAGACGATGATGCCCGACATGTAGAAGACCAACGGGGGCAAATCGGTGGTTGAAAGGCGAGCGATTTGGCTAAAGACGACAAGGAAGGCGAGGGAGGCAATGAATGGCTGGACAAAAAACCAGAAGGGCCCGAGTGCGGTCTGTTTGTAGGCGGCAACGAAATCTCTTTTGACCAGCAATAAAAACAGCTCCCGATATGCCCAAAGGTCCTTGGGATGGCTATGGAGCAATTTGCCCGGTTCGACCACATAACTCGGTCTAGCAACGTTTAGTTCCGGGGCTGACATTGCATTCGGAATTGGTTTAACGGAGCTGATCCGGATTGTGAGCGGGCCAGATCGCCACTTGAACGGTTGAATCGCACCGATCCCGAGATGACCGTCCGTGGTGGGTGTGAGAAGAAGTTGCGGCGATCCATTTCGATAACTTCGCCTCCTTAGACACCAAAGCCAACCGGGTGTTTAAGCTCATTCTCTAAATCCATACTGAAAAACTAGGGTTTAGCAAGCTGCTGCCCCTAGTAAACGACCCTAACGGGATTCGAACCCGTGTTACTCCCGTGAAAGGGGAGTGTCCTAGGCCACTGGACGATAGGGTCTCCTCAAAAAAAGAGAGCCGTTACGGTGGCATTAACCGACGAGTCTGCAAGCGAAATCAGCGGAGCGGATGACAAGATGACAAATGACAGGATGACAAATGACAGATTGCGCTGGAACGGGCCGAGCGCGCAGTGCGGGAATCAACAGCCCATAGCCCATGACAGAGAAATGCGCCTCCGCATAAACTGATTACTGATTACCGATCACTGATTACTGGGCCGGCAAGCGGGAACAAGGCCAATGACTACCCTTGCTGAGACAGGTTCCGAAGAATAAACGCCGCTGCCCGCCCGGTGGCGCCACGATGTTGCGCTAGGACCCGATCGGAATTACCCACCATCTCGGAAGCGGCTTTTGAATTAGTCAGGAGGTTTTCGACTGCGCCCGATAGATCTGCTTCATCTGCCAACTGGAGGATTCCTTTCTCTCTCACGAGTTCTTCAATTAAGAACTTAAAATTCTCCATATGTGGCCCGCAGATGACCGGTTTGCGCGCCAGCAGCGGCTCGACGGGATTCTGTCCGCCCACACCAGTGAAGCTTTTTCCGATTACCACTAAAGACGCGGTCTGATACCAATCGTTTAGTTCGCCGGTCGAGTCGACGATCAGTACGGACGGGTCTTCACTGAAGTCCGGCTCAGAACGTCGTGTGTATGGAATGGATAGTTCGCGCAGGATTTTCTCAACTTCCGGCGTCCGTTCGAAATGGCGAGGAACCAGGATTACGAACAGGTCCGGAAATTTTGGCAACAGGTTTCGAAAAACTTGGATGAGGAGTGCTTCTTCGCCTGAGTGAAGGCTACCGCCAAGCAGACAGGGACGGCCTGGGTCAATCCCGTGGTGCTTCAGCCAATCAACGAACCGGAAGTTGGCCGGGTTATCGGCGGTGTCGTACTTGATGCTGCCGGTCAGAACGACTTGATCTGGGCGGAGGCCGAGCCGGGTCCAGCGCTGGGCATCGTGTGGGTCCTGGCTTAGAATCGCGCTCAACCGATCCCAGAAGAGCGGCTTGGTGAATCGTTGGAACCGCAGGTATCGGGCTTCCGATCTGGGCGACAGGCGCGCATTGGCCAGAAAAACCGGAGTTCGTTTCTGGCGCGCGATGGCTAAGAAGCTGGGCCAAAGGTCGGAGTCGATTAGGATCACAGTTTCCGGCCGGATCACGCGCCAAACTGGGCGTAACAGCGGATAAAAATCAATCGGGCTGTAGATGACCCGGCTCCAGTCTGGAGCCCGATCCAATGCCAACTGGTAACCGGTCGAAGTCGTGGTTGAGATGACGGCCCGAAAAGCAGGGTCTTGCCTGCGTATCTCTTCGATCAGTCGAATGGCCACTAAGACTTCGCCGACGCTAACGGCGCGTACCCAACTCCAGTTACCCTGGGCAAAGTCCGACCGTAACTGCTGCGAAAAAAAACCGAACCGCTGAAAGAAGTTCCGGGCGTACCCGCCGCGCCGGATCATCCGCCGAAGGTAAACCGGAAACGAGGCCACTAAGAACACGGGCAGCAACAGATTATAAAGAAATAAAAGCATCCCGAGCCAGACCGCGAATAGACACGAATTGAACCGCGAATGCATCCTCCTTCGCAAGATAAAGATAAGCCGGCCGCTGCAGTCCGAAAGCTACGGCGGACAGGCTGCGAATGGAGACCTTAACCGCGAATGAACACGAATGGACACGAATAAAGGACTCCAACCGCAGATGAACGCAGATTTACGCAGATAAAGAGGCGAAGAAACGAGCCCAGTGTAAACGACGAGCAGTGCCGAAGTTCAGCGGCGAAGCCGCGATTCAAGATAGCCTAGGGCGGAGGCTTTGCGCAGCCCTAGGAAACGGAACCAAATAACGGTGTAGCGCTGAAGGCGCGGGACAATAACGCGCGCATTTGGAGAACCGTGCGATCGATCTTATGCGGGGGCTCAGCGACATGCCGGATCACATCAACCATTGAAACGCACCTTCTGTGCGTGGCCTTTTTGGGACGCCCTGCCTGGGGCTGCGCGAAGCCTTCGCCCTCTAGGCTACCTTGAGTCGCGATTTCGTCGCTTTCTGCGTAAATCTGCGTTCATCTGCGGTTGGTCTGTCTGTCTTCGCGTCTATTCGTAGCCTGTCCGCCGTAGCTTTCGGACTGCAGCGCCCTGCTTATCTTTATCTTGCGAAGGAGGATGCATTCGTGGTTAGAAAGAGGACTTGGGTTGAGCCGTAGGTCTTATCACGGACGGCGGTCCAGCCGTGGGCGGCAAGCGGCAGGTCGCCCGAAGTTTTTTCGAGGATGATGAGACCGTCGTTTGCTAATCGGTTCTTGAGCGCAGCGCTGGCGATGAGCTTGGCGGTCACGTCAGGATCGTTCGGACGTTTCGAGTAGGGCGGGTCCGCGAATATGAGATCAAAGGTCTCGTCGGTTCGTTCAAGGAAACGGAACACGTCGGAGCGAACGACGGCGGCTTCGAGGTGGGTTTTCTCTAGGTTCGCTTTGATTGCAGCGATCGCCTTCGGATGATCATCCACAAAAGTTGCAGCGGTGGCGCCGCGGCTTAAAGCCTCGATGCCGAAAGCGCCGCTCCCGGAAAACAGATCGAGCACCCGCGCGTCGATGACCCGTTCACCCAACGCGGAAAAGACCGCTCCGCGCACCATTTCCATCGTCGGACGCAAATCGTGACTCGGAACCCGGAGAGGGATACCGCCAGCAGAGCCCGAGATTATTCTCATGCTAGTGAGAGGTGAGAAGTGAGAGGCAATTGGCGCGGCGTAATCAGCATGGCCGAGGCCATCCGTCCCTATTGGCCATCGGCTATTGGCTATTTTTCGATGGCTCGCCGCTCGTCAGATCTCCGGCGCAATCCGCAATCTGTCATCTGTCATTTGTCATTTGTCATTCCGAAGCAGGCGCTTCGGACGGGGTGGGGCGGCTGCCGTGCAATAGGCGTTGCCAGAGTTTGCGACGGTCGCCGATGATCTTCTCAAAAAGGTTGCTCTCTGGCCGTATCAGCGAACCGGAAACGTGAAAGTCAAGGTACCGGCCGTGTCCGTCCGTTGCTGGTTGGAAATTGTCTTCGAGCTCGTTGGGTATCTTTTGACTTAGGAACTGGCTGACAGTGAGCCGTCCGTCCAAAGCCAGCCGATGAGCGTCCTCCACTTGGCCATTCAAGGTGATCTGACAATTTTTGGAGACCAAGCGGATGGAATCGACCTGAATATTAGGGCCGACTACCCGAAAATTCGAGACTGCGCGTTCCAGATCCAACCGTTGGAGTTCGTCGATCTGGGTCCAACGACCGATTTCCTGCATCAACGGGTATTGGTCCAAATAGGCGGACTTGATTTCCAGGCTGCCAACTCCAGCAAGTTTTGAAGCATCGCGCACAGATCCGGTGAGCTCGAATGATCCTTCCAGGGAGCCATGTGCCCGATCCAAGAAATTGCTGGTCCGACTGGCGACTTCATTAAGATCGACCCCGGCGGCATTGAGCCGTAAGCGATAATCAACACCCGGCTTATTAAAATCGACGGTCAGGTCGCCGGTTAGCTCACCGCCTGAGACGCTGGCGCTGATTTCATTCAGGGTCAGAACGCCGGCCTGGAATTTCACCGGAGCAGCGATGTCATCGATCTGGACCGCATCCCCGATCAGGGCATTTTCGGCGTGGGCGCGGCCAAGATAATCCCCATGGCGGAAATTGAGAATACAGTCAAGTCCGTGAACCAGCGCTACGGTTGAGCCATCCGGGTGGACAACGGTGATCGTGGCGTCCCTGAGCTTGAACTTTTGAATCTCCACCCAGAACCGGCGACTTAGGGTGTCACCCAAGGTTGGCGTTTTTGCTGACGGCGACGATGAAGCCAGCACTGTTTGGGCCGGCGCCTGGCTGGGCACCGGCTGCGAAGCGAGCGACGACGGGCGTGGGGTTTTCTTTTCCTGAACAAGCGAGGGCTCGTCCTTCGTCGATCCCATCGGGATCGTGATTTCCACATCCTGTAACAGGATCTCCCGAACAATGATCTTCCGGCGGAAAAACGCGTCATAATCACACCGGACGTGGAGCTTTTTGGCCTGTAGCACCGGAGACGACGTACCAGGTTTCCCGACGGTAACGGAGTCGAGATTTAGGCCTCCCCACGGGGTAAATGTGATGCGGAAAACATCAATGGGGAGATCCAGGCTTTCGCTGACCGAAGCACGCAATTCTCGCTGGATGCCCGGAGATTGAATGTACAGGTTGATTGCAAGCAATGCGATGCCGGAGCAGCCGATTACTCCCAGTACAAGGAATAACGCAACCCGAAAAGCATGTTTCAAACGACTCACAGCCGCCAAGCCGCTATAATTAAATCCAACGGCACAAATGGACAAGCGGAAGCTGTGTATAATTTTCAACCCGGCGGCGAGAGGCGGAAAGGCGGTTTCTCTCCAGGGAGAGCTCAAAGAATTAGCGGGGACGATCCCGATTTTCGGTGCCGCCGAGTCGAATTCGATCCAGGAACTGGCTGCTGCACTGACGAAACAAGGGTACAATCACATCATTGCCGCCGGCGGAGACGGAACCATTAACGGCGTCATCAACGGTATCGGTGCGGCCGACGTGCTGCTAAGTGTCCTGCCCCTGGGGACTATGAATGTTTTTGCTTATGAGCTCGGAATACGTTCGTCCCAACTAAAGAAATGTTGGGAGATGATCGAGCTGGGGCGACCGAGAACCGTGGATTTGGCGTTGGCCAATCAGAAGTATTTCGTGCAATTGGCCGGAGTAGGCCTGGACGCGATGACGGTTCAGGCAACCGATTTGCAGATGCGGAAAACGATCGGTCCAGTGAGCTATCTTCTGTCGGCTGCAAAAGTGATTGGTGGTCCGGCGCCAACCCTTCTGGTCCGGTTCGAAGACGGTTCTGAAACTGCCGGCTGTTTTGTTTTAATCGGCAACGGCCGCTTTTATGGAGGGCCTTTTTCGTTGTTCCAGCACGCAAGAAACGACGACGGCTTGCTGGAACTGCTGATTTTCAAGCACCAGAGCTATCTCGACATCTTTCGATATTTACAAGGAGTGCTCATCGGAAATCACACGGACCTGCCAGATATCGAATACCGCCAAGTTTCGTCGGCTGAAGTGATGAGCGAACAACCAGTTCCCGTAGAGCTGGACGGCGACGTATCCGGTTCCACGCCGGTACACTTTCAGATTGCACCCCAGAAATTGCGGGTAGTGGCTGGGTAGCGTACGGCGTTTGGCGCTTGGCGTTCGGCGTTCGGCGGTTGGCGGTTGGCAATTCGCGCGGTACGCGGTTTGCTGTTCACCAGGCAAGCACATATAGGTCCCATGAGTCGCATTGCATCGCAGAGCCACGAACCACGACATGTCCCTGAACCACCGAAAGCGGCGACGAACCGCAAACTGCCAACGGTGAACCCCTAAACTGCAAACCCATATGCCGACTTGGCGCCAGTTGCACGAGCTTCCCAGGCTGTTTCAGAGAGGAAACCGATATCCGGTAAGCACTGCCCTCGCGTTTACCATCGTGTGTGGCTACGCCTTGCAATGGATCTGCTCGTTTTGGGGACCCGGACAAATCGAGCCTTGGCTGGGACTAAGCCGGAATGGACTCCTCGGGGGGTGTCTCTGGCAGTCATTTACTTACTCTTTTCTCGGTGAGCTCGAGAACCCCTTGGGCAGCGTATGCCTGGTCATCGGCTTAATGAGCATCGGGCGTGAGCTCGAGAATATTATCGGGCCGAAACAAGTCTTGCTGCTGGTTGTGGGCGCAACGGTGTTGCCAGGTGTGGCTGCGGTACTCCATTCACCGACAGTAGAGCTGCTGGGCGCCTGGCCCGCCCTTTTTGCTTTGGGCTTAGCCTCCGCCGAGGCACTGTCGGAGTGCCGGTTCTCCATGCCTTACTTTCTGGGCACAGTACGTTATCGATTCTTTGGAGCCGCCTTACTCGCAGCTCTGTTCACGAGCTGGTTGCTCGGTTGGTTCCCTTTCAGTCACACATCCCCTTACGCAAACCTCGCCGGCGCTGGTATCGGTTGGCTCTATGTCCGTTTTCTGGGATTTGGGAAGCAAGTTCCGGGCGAAGCGATGTTTCGGAGTTGGCTGAAAAAAAGAAGGCAGATCGATCGAATGCCGGCACGGCGATACATCACGGAATTTGTTGATCCAATCTTGGACAAAATTCGCAGCGAAGGCATCCATCGGCTCACTCGATCGGAGCGTCGGATTCTTCGCAAAGCACGACAAAAAGCCCGGCGTACGCCTCGGACGGGAGGGCGCGCGTCCCCGCGCGCCGGGAAGGCGTTGTAGGCCTTGAGATGTAATTCGATTATGGGTCGTTGAAGGCCTGGGCTCCGGAGACAACGGATCGCGAGGACGCGATCCCTCCCCGTCGACCCATTTTGATCGCAACGAAAGCCATGCTATTTATGGGGCAGGACACTAAATGAGCGGAACCAGTCGCGCCGAAGCTAGCGAAGGCGGAACCGGTCACGCCCAAGCTTGCGGAAGTTTGCCGTGGACCCAGAGACTCTCCGCGCAGTGTTGGGAACCGCAGTTGGCCGGGGATATATTGGCCAGGCTGGCAGAGTTTACCCCCGATCTGGAAACCGTCTGCCGTGGATCTGCGCGCGAAGGTGTCGATCTTCTCAATTTCCTTTGTTTTTCGCCGATCTCATTTGAGAAGATCCGCCGGTCTCCGGAGTTGCTGCTTTGGTTGAGCGCGCCCGATGTGCTCGATTTCAAGAAGGCTGAGCGGCAAGGAAGGGATCGTGAAGGACCAGACCCTGATTTCACGTCGCTGCGAGCATGGAAATCACAAGAGTTGCTGCGAGTGGCGTTTCGGGAAATCAGCGGGCTGGCCGGATTTGTCGAGACCACCCGGGACATCACGGAAATCGCCGAACGGTGTGTCCGTCAGGTTTATCGGGTCAGTTTGACGGCCCTCAGCAATCGCTGGGGTACGCCGGAGACTGGTTTCGGCGTGCTGGGCATGGGGAAGCTTGGCGGCCGGGAGCTGAACTATAGCTCAGATATCGATGTTATTTTTATATACGGCGAGGAAGGATTCGTTAGTCCGCGATTCAGTTACCATGAATTTTTCACGCGGCTCGCGGAAAAGATCGTGACTGAATTTGCGGAACGAGGCAACGCGCTCTTCCGCATTGACCTGCGCTTAAGGCCGGAAGGTAGTTCCGGGCCGTTGGTGCGCGGGTTGGCTAGCACTGAAAACTATTACGCCGGTTATGGCGAAACCTGGGAACGGATGGCGTTGATCAAAGCCAGAGGGATCGCGGGCGACGAAGAATTGTTGTACGAATTCGAACATCGGCTGCAGCCTTTCATATTTCCGAAGGCGGTATCGGATGAGTTGCTGATTGAGATCGCGGCCCTCAAGGAACGGATCGAACGCGATTTATTGGATGCGGATGATCTGCATCGGAATGTGAAGCTCGGGTTCGGTGGGATCCGGGAAGTCGAGTTTATCGTCCAGACACTCCAGGTGCTGCACGGAGCTCGGCATGCCTTTCTGCAGGAACGTAACACTCTGGAAGCGCTCAGCGCGTTGGCTGAGCTCGAGATTATGCCGCGTAAAGAGGTCAATGCCCTTCGATCGGCTTATGTCTTTCTGCGCGCGGTTGAGCATCGTCTGCAAATTGTGCGAGAACAGCAAACGCATACGTTGCCGGCCAAGAGCGAGGATCGTGTGCTTTTGGCTAAGAGCATGGGCCTGGATTCGGTCGAAGCGTTTGACCAACGCTACGGCGAACAAACCACCATCGTGCGAGAGGTCTTCGATCGGTTGCTACAAAGCCGTTCGGCTGAAGCTGCCGAAAAACATGGGCGGGAATTTTTTTCTCAACCAGTCGAAGCCAGTAAGACACTGGAACGGCTGCAAGCAGGGCCCAGGGATATGCATGTGTCGGCACGTACCCGTCGCCTTTACGCAAAGTTAGAACCGGAACTATTGAGCTGGCTGGCGCGGATAGCAGATCCGGATGCGGCGTTAAGCCGTTTTGTTCGATTCGTGGACAACTACGGGATTCGTGGACTCCTTTTCGAGACGTTGCTGGCCAACCCGAGATTGCTGGAGTTGTTAGTGCGTCTGTTTGACGCCAGCGCCGCCTTTAGCGAGTTGGCCATCCGGCGTCCGGAGTTGATCGAAGAAGTTGCCCGCGGCAGAACTTTGGATACAACCGTCAGCGGTCCCGAGTACATGGCCACTCTGCAGGCCAATCCGGAGAACCTGGCACCCTTGGAATGGGTGAGAGCCTTCCGCGAGTCAGAGGTGTTACGCATCTTGCTCCGTGACATTCTCGGAACTGCCTCGTTGGGTGAGTTGCAGACCGAGATGACAAACTTGGCGGACGCTTGTGTCCGGTTCTGCCAGGGAAACATCCCGGGAGCGGACCGGCTCACGATCGTGGCGCTCGGAAAATTCGGTGGCCAGGAGCTCCTTTACGGCGCCGACCTGGATGTGGTGTTTATCGGAGAAGAACCGGGACCAGCGGAACGGCTGATTGCAGCCCTCAGTGCAACCACCAATGCCGGTCGGGTGTTCCCGATTGATACCCGGTTACGGCCGGAGGGAGATCACGGAATGTTAGTGGTTACTCTCGCCGGTTATGAGTCTTACTTCGATGGCCGGGCGCAAACCTGGGAGCAACAGGCTCTGACCAAGGCCCGGGTGATTTCCGGCCCCGAACAATCCGAAATAGAAAAGCTGATTACCAAGGTCTGGGAACGGCTCCGGACCCGACCGGATACCAAGCTAGAAATTGCTGGTATGTATGAACGCATCGTAAAAGAACGTACCAAGGGCGGTGATTGGTACGAGTTCAAGACCGGCCGCGGTGGATTGATCGGTATCGAGTTCCTGGTACAATCGCTTGAGATCGAGCTTGGGCTTCGCGAACCGAATACCTGGAAAGGCCTTGAGCTGGTCGGCGAGCGGCTAGGGAAAGACGAGTCAGAGACGTTGGCCAACGATTATCTTTTCTATCGGCGAATTGAATCGATCTTGCGACGAGCGAACAATCAATCAGTTTCCAGCCTGCCGGCTCAGGAGGCGGAGCAGGCTAAGTTAGCTCTGCGGATGGAGTTTCCGGATCGCGCGACATTTCTCGATGAATATCAACTACGCCGTACTCGCGACGATGAAATCGTGCGGAGATATTTTCATGGGGAATGAGGAGGGTTCGACCCGCGCCCCGAAGGGCCGAAAGGCCGAGACCTCTTTGGTGGGGCGAGGCTCCGGAATAACCCACCCTTTTGAACGAAGCCGCTCGCGCATGCTGACTGATGGCTTACGAGACCCAAGGACTGCCGAGCCGCTGTGTGTTTTCCCGCACGCTCGCAGCGGCTCGGCAGCGCAACTTGGTCTTGCGGTCACGATCCGCGCCAGATCAATCGCTCTGCGAACCTCTTGCGGCCGTTCAGGAGCCTCGCCCTACCAGAAAAGCGACCCTAACGCGTCGCAGCACTCCAATACTCCCATGCTCCAGCACTCCGCGCGGCCAGAGTCGAGGACGAGGACGACGACGAGGACGAGAACGAAACGCTTGGCGTTGAAAACCTAACCCCTGTGCCTACCGACGTTTCTATTCAACTTTTCAACCATGTCGATGATGCTTGGTCCGATGGGCTGCGCGACTGGTTGGAAAAAGGATCCGCAGCCGCGTTGTCCGGTGAAAAAGTCTGGATGGTGTGCCGTTCGTTTGTCCAAGCAAATTGGTTACGCCGGCGTCTTCTGGAAGCGGACAAAACCTTGATGGGGGTCCGGTTTCTGGATTTGCGCCGGTTACGGCGGGAGCTCTGTTTGCGAGCCAAGCTACCCACACCTTCTTTTGGTCGAGAGACACTAAGCCTCATTTTGCGGGCCAGTATGACTGAGGCCGAAGCGGCATCCGCCTTGGCCGGACAGCTGCTTGACGCTTTGGACAACCTCGCCGCCTGCGGCTGGCTGGATCGGATGGGTGCAGATGCGGCTATGAACGTTCTCCATGTGTCTGCCAATCTGCGTCCGGCGGTGCGCGGCATCATAGAATCATTGCTTTGGCGTCCCCGGGTAGATCAAGCCTTGCTCGAAAAGCAGGTGCAGATTCCAGAGCTGCGTCTCGGTTTCTTTGGGCTGGATGCTCAGTCTCTGGATCAACAAGCACTGATCGCGACTGCGGTATCCGCATCTGAGCGAGCCGATTTCTGGGTCGCCCAACCACTGGTGGCTCAGGATATTTTCATGCGTTGGATTGAGCGGCTGGAGACACGTTTCAACGCGACGGTCACGGTGGCCGCAAGCGAAGGTAAACCCCGGCCTTATGAGGACGTGGTTAGTCAGTTTGTTTATCCTACCCAGCCGCCGGAGACTCTTCCTCGAATCGTTCGAGGCGTTCGTTGGTCAGACCAGACCCGCGCGGTGGTCGCTGTCGTGCAAGCGGAATTCAGTCGTGGCCGCCGCGACGTGGCCATCGCAATTCCTCAAAACTCACCATCGGGCGCGGCGATCGTGGAGGCATTGATCGCGGCTGGTATTCCCGTGAGCGACGAATTTCGTTCGAATGCGATCCTGGCTTTCTCAGAAAGGGTTCATCGTTGGTTAGCCGATTGGGTTGCCGGTCCGCGAACTCCGGAAAAGCTGCTCCAATTGTTTGGTCTGCTAGCTCATGGACCGGAGAGCTACGGACGGTTTCGTGACTATCTATTAAGACAGTTTGATAAACGGCAGACGCGGTTAGTTACAGAGCTGTTACCTGCACTGGCCGACGCAGCTAAAGGGGGAGATGGGGCGAAGTCTGCCGATGGCGGCTATCGTTGGGTCCGGGAATTAGTGGAATTCGGTCCGGACTGGCCGCAAAACGGTTCCTGGAAAGAGCTTGATGCTAAATGGTCCGAAACCCTCACCCGGTTTCAAGAGTTTCTAGATCGGTATCGATCTTTCTTTCGCTCCGTGCGGATCTCTCTCGAACCGTTGCAACCAAATTGGGACGAAATTCAAAACGCTCTGGGAGACTTGCTGATTTCATCGGGTCTTTTTCTCCGGTTCGTGTCCGACTCTCTTTCTGCACCGAGCCGGATTGGGCATCGAGGAGCCTCGCACCGTTATGCCCCCGTCGTAGTCAGTACACCGGAACAACTTCACGGCACCAGCTGGGATGCGGTGATCTTGGTCGACGGGATTAGCGATCTCTGGACGCGTCCGGTTGAACAGGATTCATTGCTCAGCCGGGAATTCAGAGCGCTAGCCCGGGATGAGGGATTCCTGTTGCCAACCATTCAGGATCACGCCTCGCTTCGTGAAGATGCGATTCTTCAACTGATTCAGCATGGGCGCTCTTCTGTAACGGTTTGTGGGTACGCGAAAGAAGAGAACGGTGAAGAGGTAGATGCGAACCGGTTTGTTACTTTTATCGAACATAGCCTGCACGTGATCCCGGTCTGGTTCGAAGCGGCGGCAATCGAGCCCGGAAATCTGTTTCCACTATTGGGAAAGATACGCCAGGACCGATGCGATCCGGAACATGATTTTGACGAGTATCTGTTTAACTTCCGCAGCCTGGATCTGAAGGCGGATGCCTGGCCGGCATCGGAGCTGCAGAAAGCGATTGCGGCTCCCGGCACCTTTGTATTTAGACAATTGTTCGGTCTCAGACGGACATGGGACCGCCGCTTTGAACGCGATGGCCGGCGGACTTTAGGAAACAGCCTTCACGAACTAATGAAGGTCATTCTGCGCAATCCATTCGGGGACCTATTTAGAGAAGGTCTGGGAGATTTGCGCCAGAGTTCCGGATTGAAAGAGAGCGGGGGACCGAATGCTTATCGTTACATCACGAAGATCGCGGTAGGCTGGAATCTGCCGCCGGAGGATGCCTGGTGGCGGTCGATCATCTCGAAAGCAGCTCACCTGGTCGAAGGTATGTCGCAGAAAGTAGCGGATCGGTTAGAAGGCTTTCCTTACGGAATCTCCGAATATTCTTCGGGGGATAGAATCGTGCCCGAACCGCCGCTGTTCTTAAAGGGCCGGTTTGATCTGTTATTAGCTAATGTTGACCAGATCGATGGGGCCGAGATTGTGATCATCGACTTCAAAACCACGAACTCGATTCGGCGCTTTAATGCGGATACTGGCGAAGGTTTTCAGATCGTCGCATACACCTTGTTAGCCAGCGTCATGGGTGCGACCCGTTGCGCCCAGTTTGTGTTTACGCCCGCCGGCGTGAAAACGTTAACTCTGGACAACGGCGCTAATGAAATTTTCGCGAAACTGCGCGAATTAGCTTGGATTCAGGAGACCCATTGCTTCGGTCATGCTCCCTTATTGCGGCAAGAATTCGCGATCAACGAAGCTCTGCCATTAGCGACGTTGACTATTCCTGTTTGGGTTTTAAGGAAGAAGCGGGCGCTGATGGTGGAGGGGATAGTAAACACGCAAGACTCAGAACCACCCACGACCTCTTAATCGTCCTCGTCCTCGTCGTCGTCCTCGTCCTCGATAAACACCGCTGGCCACCTCCCACAACCTCATCATTCCACCATGTTCGACCACGAGAAACTCGACGTATATCAGCTGGAATTGAAGTTCCTTGGGTGGGCTACGGAGTTCTTAGTCGAACTGGCCAATGTAGCGTCACCGGTGAACAAACGAGAACTAATCGATCAACTCGACCGAGCAAGTCTTTCAGCGCTTTTAAACACCGCTGAGGGGAATGGAAGACGTCAGGGGAAACAACGGGCTAAATTTTTTGACGATGCCCGTGGCTCCGCCTTTGAATGTGCGGCATGTTTGGACGCGTCGGTGGCGAAGAAACTGTCTTCTGTCGAGCGGATCCAGCCGGGCAAAGACCTATTGGAGCGTATTGTCGCGATGTTATCTAAATTGGTCGAGAGGTTTGATCCGGAGTCGTATCGCGTCAGGGAGGGGGAAAACGCCGTGGGTAATGCCGAACCTATCGAGGACGACGACGAGGACGAGGACGAGGACGATACCGGAGGCGCTGGGCATCCATGAGTCTCATCTCCGACCAAGCCGCTAGAGAGCGTTTTCGCTCCGAGCTAGACCAAAACTTCTGCGTCGTCGCAGGAGCAGGATCAGGCAAGACCACGGCCATCGTTGAACGGATTTGCCGGTTAGCAATGAGTGACCGAAATGCGCTCCGGCGTCTGGTGGTGGTTACCTATACCAAAAGCGCCGCCATCGAGTTCAAGAGCCGGTCCCGGCAAAAGTTGTTGCAAACCGCTTCGGAAACGGAGGCGCTAGATTATTTGCGAGCGCTGGAACAATCCTATTTCGGCACTATCCACGGCTTCTGCTTCAATTTGATTCGTGAGTTTCGCAGCCGGCTTCTTATCCCGGAACAGCCACGGGTGCCGACTGAGAATGAACAGAATGTGCTTTGGGAAACCTTTGTGACCGATTCCCGCGAATTGAATGAATTGTTGGGGCACCCGGTCACTCGCTCTCTGCTGAGAGTCTGCACGTTGTCCGATCTGTTATTCATCGCCAAGAGGTTTCGGCCTAGCATGCCGCGAAGCGCTCCGGTCAAACCAATGCCAATTCCGGATGGCGCCAGCACCAGAGCGGCTGTCGTTAAGGGAAAATCAGAGAACGTTAGAAAGAGAACCATAGCGTCGTTGGATGCGTTCGCGGCGACGATGTCGACTGATGCCGGATTCAGTTTATTACCGGTTTGTGACAGTACCGGCGGAAAACTGATCGAGGCGTTTAAACACGACCTGGCGCCGCTGATAAAGTGGCTGCAGGAAGGCGCTGAGTGGTTCGCGGATCGGTTAGCTAGAAGCTTTCGGAATCGCTGTCTGCAAGAAGGCATCTTAAGCTTTAACAACCAGATCGATGTTTGCCTCGAGCTGTTACAACAGTCGGATGTCCTTGATCAATTGCGGCGTCGGGAATTCATCGTGATCGTCGACGAAGCGCAAGATACCGATTCGCGCATGTTCCAGATTTTCGTGGAATTAACCAGGCCAATCACCGAACGCTTTGGGAGCTGGCCTGATGCCGGGAAACCTCCTCTACCGGGCAGATTCTCTTTAGTGGGCGATCCTCGCCAAACCATTTTTGAGAGAGGTCTAACCGGCCGGTTCGCTAAGCTCTGTAACTATTTCGGAGAGGGTGATGGCGGTGAATTGCTCCGTTTTAATGTGACTTATCGATGCGCAGAAACGGTAGCCCGCCGGATCAATGAGTTATTCGCCTCACATGAAGTTGAAGAAGTACCGTTGGACGATCTGGCGGCTCAAGCCGGCGCGCCGACAGGATCGGTTGGGCGGTTGTTGTTCAATCCAGGCCAACCGATAGATAGTGAAGACGAGATCGAGCCGTTGTTAGTCGAATGCGACGCCGTCGCTCAGTGGCTAGCCCGAGTAGGGCCTGCCGGTCTGGGTGCGGGTTCCTGGGGTGATATAGCCATGATCTCTCCCCGTCACGATTGGTTGATCATTGCCGGTGACGCTTTGAAGAAACATCGGGTCCCATTTAGCTTTTTCCGGCCAAAAATTTCCCGGTCGGGTATCGCTGCTTTCGCTTGGCCGGTATCACTCATCTATACGCTGATCAACCCATGGGATAAGTTCGAGCGCTATGGGGTCCTGAGAGAAATCTTTGGGGTTGCGGATACCGATTTGTTACGAGCCGGGAAAGGAATCGCCGATCCCGGTGGAATTTATCACGAAGCGGAAAAGCTGCTGAGTGAGTCGCGCAAACTTTGCCACGAATCGGGTTCCCTATTGTACTTCGTGGATCGTTTGTTGGAGCGGGTTCAGCTGACGGATCGACTCGTTGCTGTTGGTGAAACGACGGTTGGACTGGAGCAGCTGCGTTGGGAAGCAGCCAGGGCTGATGAACGCGGATTGAGCCTGGAACAGTTCCTGGAAGAATTGCTGGTTTGGTTGCAAGACTCGGCAGAACCTTCCAAAGCTCCGGCAAAAGGAGTTGAGCTGATCACTATTTTTTCCGCTAAGGGTCTGGAGTGGGACTGGGTAATTCCGATCGGCCTGAGAAAGAAATTTTCTAGTCCCAACCAACCTTATCCCCGGGTGCAAAGTCTGGAGATTAACCGGGTCATTTGGTCTAATGTCAGCGAACGGGCGGCGCGCGATGAAGAAGCGGAGAGGGCCAACATCAAACGATTGCTCTATGTCATGCTGACTCGAGCAAAGCGTGGAATCGTCTTGCCGACCCCTGACGGTGATTATGGGCCAGGTAAGCAAGGGATCGCGTTTAGCGAGGTGGTGCCCGACCAAGCCGTTGAGCTTCCTTCTGTCGATGAAATGTTGATCGTAGCGGAGCGTGAGGGGGACGAGATAACGGCCGACGTTCGCGGCGGTCTCGGCGGTCTGGGCGATCACGGCGTTGTCCCGTCCATACCCCAGCCGCCGGCGTTGGTACGGCCCTTTCAGTTAGCCGATGATTCTCCGGTGCTCCATCTTCAGTTCGCTGAAGCGGCCGGTGCTTACGATTACGGAAGATGGTGGCATACCTGGATCGAGATGTTTCCTTGGGCCGATGATTACGGCCAATGGGAGGAGTACAGCGGCAGGGCTGAACCACCCGCGATTTACGATGATCGAGCCAGGGAAGAGATGGCCGCTCTGCTGGCCAACCAAAAGCTCCGCGAATTCTGTAAGGATGCCGCTTGGTTTCAAGCCGAGTTTCCGTTCTCTTGGCCCAAAACCTCGGCCGAATGGTACGAAGGGGTAGTCGACTTGATGATTGCGCGCTCGGATAAGAGTCTGGTTGTGATCGATTGGAAAACGAACCAAGCCGCCGAGTCGGAAAACGCCGATGCGCTTGCGGCTAGATTGCGCCAGACCTATCTGCCCCAACTAGAAAGCTATCGCTCAGCATTGGAAGCCACCGGTAAGACCGGCCCGATTGAGGTGGCGATTTATTCGACGGTTTTGGGTCGGTTTGTTTGAGGCGTCCACAATCGTCCTCGTCGTCGTCCTTCGTCCTCGAATTTGGTGGGGCGAGGCTCGAGAACGTTTGCACGTATTCGCAGGGCAATCCTGCGTATCCTAAATTATCGCATACAACGCCTGATATCTGCCGAGCCGGGCCCAGCGCGTACCATTTCAACCCGTAGTTTGTGAGGTAAGGTTCGATCCCTGACCTGAGGTGGCTATAGCGCGGGATTGATTTACGCTCTACCACCAACGGCTCGGCAGCGGTTTGCCGTATTTCGCGAATCCTCTGGATCAGCTGTGCGCTTTGCGAAACCTCTCAGGCCATTCCGGAGCGTCGCCCTACCAACCCATTACACTGTAAACGTTTGCATCATTTGATCAGCGCATGTTACGTTTGCCGGTTTTCCCTTCCCCCTCTCATGAAACGTGTTGCTCAATTGTTGGCTACCGGTGTTGGAGCCGTCGCTTGGATGTCCGCTGCTGCAGCGGCTGATTTACCGTCGTTTAACCATGTCACCGTCACTGTCATTGGCGATGCCGGGCAAAACATGGAGGCGTTGAACAAATACGCCGACGATTTTACTAAAGCCGGCATCACTATCAAACAGGTCGGCGCCACCTTCACTGGTCTCTATGATAAGCTGAAGACCAGCTTCGTGGCGGGTTCCTCTGATTATGACATGGTGATCTTTTATCCGTCCTATATCGGCGATTTCGCCGGGAACGGTTATTTGGCGCCGCTCGATGAGTACATGAAGAAGACGCCGGCCGCTATCTGGGACCCCAAGATGGAAGAGGTAGAGCCGCCGTATCGAGAGGTTTACTGTAAGTGGGAAGGTAAAACCTATGCACTGCCCTACGATGGCGATGTGCTCGTACTCTATTATCGCAAAGATCTTTTCAACAACCCGGACGAGAAAGCGGCTTTTCAGAAGAAGTATGGTCGCGAATTGACTCCGCCGGCGACCTGGAACGATTGGTTGCAGGTGGCAGAGTTTTTCACGCGGAAAGCGGGTGACACTTTAGCGGGCCAGAAGTTAAGCCGCCCCTTCTATGGCGCCGCCGAATACGGTGCTCGTGGATTCAGTTACGGCTGGTTTTTGTCCCGGTTTGCGAGCTCGGGTGGCATTTATTTCGATGAAAACATGAATCCGGAGATCAACACGGACGCAGCCGTGGCCGGATTACAAAACATGGTCGATACGCTAAAATTCAGCCCGCCGGATGTTCTGAGTTATGGCTATGAAGAGCTCAAGAACGCTTTTTTAGGTGGCGACCTGGCCATGGTGGTTCAATGGTCTGATGTCGGTAAAAAAACGGCGGATCCGCAGCTCAGCAAGATCGTGGGTAAAGCAGGATTCGCGGTTGTCCCTGGCACGGAGGTGAACGGCAAAGTCCTGCACAAAGCGCCAATGCCGGTCGGACGAGTTTTGGCAGTCCCTGAGAAATCGAAGAATAAGGAGGCTGCTTATTGGGTCGCGAAATATTTGTCGCTGGATAAAAGCCCGATCACGGTAGCGGCCAACTGGAGTGGCCAAGACCCTTATCGGCTCAGCCATTTTACCGATACTTCGCACTACAAATTCCCGGACGAAGCTTCGGTTAAACAGTACGTTGAAGCTGTCGAAGAAAATCTGCAAAACGGCTTTCCGGACCTCAATATTCCTGGTGCCGCCCAATACATCGATGCGTTAGATGTTGCGGTGACCAAAGCGTTAGCTGGTGAAGCCGATCCGAAGACCGCGTTGGACGGGGTAGCCGAAGATTGGAAAGGGATTACGCAGCGTCTTGGAGCGGACACTCAGAAGAAGTTCTGGAACGCAGCGCTGGAAAGCTACCGAGCCGCTGGGCTGCTGAAATAGGAGCGTGTCGGCGTATCGGCGTGTGGGCGTATCGGCGTTCATGTCCACTACGTCTACTCAGTCCACTGTGTCCACTAACGTGACGAGGGCCCGAAGACCTTTGAGGTCTCCGCGCTAGCTGTGAACTGTGAACCGTGAACTGCGAACCGTGAACCGTGAACCGTGAACCGTGAACCATGGACCGCACCCAGCATCACGATAGAACCTTCGCCCGTCTCATGGTAGGACCGGCGGTAACGGTGCTATTTCTGGTGACTATCGGGCCGTTGCTCTTCTCGTTGGTAGTTTCATTCACCAATCTGCAATTCAGCACTCCGCAACCGATGCGTTGGGTAGGACTGGATAATTATCTCGACCTGATTCTAAGGGATTCTCGATTCTTGACGGCGTTAGGGCGGACGCTGGTTTTCGTTTTAGCCGGTGTAGCCACCCAGACTCTGCTTGGTTATTTCATCGCTTGGCTGCTCCTGCACGTAAACCGGTTCCGAGCGTTGGTGCTGGGTCCGATCTTGATTCCATCGGTCATTTCCTCGGTCGTCGCCGGCTGGCAAGGACGGATGATCTTCAACGCTACTTACGGTCCGTTGAATGACGTATTAGCGCACATTGGGATAAGAGGGCCGGCCTGGTTAGCCCTCCCTCAGACGGCATTGCTCTCGGTATTCATAACCGATACCTGGCAATGGACGCCGTTTCTGGCGCTGGTGATTCTGGCTGCCTTACAAAGCCAACCGCAGGAACTGCTAGAGGCAGCTCGACTCGACGGCGCCCACGGCTGGTCGATGTTCCGACGGATTACGCTTCCACTGGTACTCCCGGTCGCCGGGGTTGGCATTTTGCTCCGGGGAGTCGATTTATTCAAAACGTTTGATTTGGTCTATATTCTGACCGGGGGAGGACCCGGCAACAGTAGCGAGACGCTTACATTTTTGACCTATCTCCAGGGATTCAAGTTTTTCAATCCCAGCTACGCCTCGGCGATGTCATTCATCCAACTGATTCTCATTACCATCATGGCAAAAAGCTATTTGGGATTGGTCGATCGAAAGGGGGCTCACTAATGTCCAAACGTCTCCTTATCGATCTCTTGAAGTGGCTCGCTATTTTGGCGGTCCTGATCGTGCTGCTCTTTCCATTATTTTGGATCATCGCCAGCAGCCTCAAAGCTCGAGGCGAGTTCTTTACCCGGCCACCAGTTTGGGTTCCGGCTAACCCGGAATGGATGAACTATCCGGATTCGCTTCGACGCGGTGGAATGAAAGGATTGATAGACAGCTTCACCATCGCGTTCTCTTCGATGGCCATCTCGGTTTTGTTGGGTGCGCCGGCGGCTTATGCCATTGCTCGGTTCCAGATCGGCAAAAAGAATCTGGCCTTCTGGATTCTCTCCATTCGGATGTTTCCACCCATTGCAACCATCCTACCTCTGTTTGTGATCTTCCGGTTTGTTGGATTAGTCGATTCTTACGCGGGACTGGTGATTTGTTACACCGTATTTAATCTTCCGTTCGCCATCTGGATCCTGAAAGGGTTTATCGAGGAGTTGCCACTTGAGATCGAGGAAGCGGCTAAGGTCGACGGGGCCACCCGCTTCCAGATTTTTCGAAATATCGCGCTTCCGCTAACCGTCCCCGGTTTGGTCGTGGTGGCGCTGTTCACCTTCATCTTCGCCTGGAACGACTTCGCCTATGCCGTGATTTTCAGCGGATCGAATGTCACCCCGTTGCCTGTGGTGATCGCCCAGTTTGCCGGTGGCCACGAGATTCTGTGGGGCCAAATCTCTGCCATTGCCATCATGGCGATTCTGCCCGCGTTGATCCTGGCAACCTTTTTACAGAAATACCTGACCCGCGGGCTCACCATGGGAGCAGTGAAATGAAGCAGGAGCCAGGAGCCAGGAGCTAGAGTCAGGAGCTAGGAGACGGAATGTGAAAGATTGAAAAGTGAAGGGTGAAATGAACGCGTTACGACCGTTGGTCCACTTTGTCTACTAAGTCCGCTCCGTCCACTTATTCGCCACGAAAAAGCAGACACTTTTAAAACGTAGAACCAGAAACGTGATATAAAGACCAGAGAGACGCTTATGCTTAAGAACCTTACCTCCCTGCATACTCCCGAGTTATTGCACACCTTAGCTTCGATGGGACACGGCGATAACATCGTGGTTGTTGACGCCCATTTTCCTGCCGTTTCTATGGCACAGAGACTTGTCCGGCTTGATGGGGTCAGCGGTCCCGCTGCCCTGGATGCAATTCTCCAGCTGATTCCGCTGGATTCGTTTGTCGACGACCCAGCCTTGCGGATGGAGGTCGTAGGAAAACCGGATGAAGTGCCGGAAGTGCAGAAGGAATTTCAAGCCGTAATCGATAAACGCGAAGGGAAAAGTTCGCCGCTCGGGAAAATCGAGCGATTCGCGTTTTATGAGCGGGCTAAGAAGGCTTTCGCTATCGTTGCCACCGGCGAATTACGTCCCTACGGTTGTGTGATCATTAAGAAGGGCGTCATTTTTTAGGCCAAGCCCTATGCCGAAAGCAAAAGTCAGCATCCTGGGAGCGTTCGTCACCGACCTGGCCTGTCGAACCGATCGGATGGCGAAGTGGGGAGAAACCATCCTGGGGAATTCCTTTAAGCTGGGACCCGGCGGAAAAGGCTCGAACCAAGCAGTCGCGGCGGCACGTTTAGACGCGGATGTTGGCTTGATCACGAAGATCGGCAAAGACGCATTCGGCGAGATGGCCAAGCAGTTCTATGTGGAGCAGGGGATGAGTCTTGCTCGCATCTATGAAGACCCGGAGGAGACCAGCGCCACCGCTACGATCGTGATCGACGAAAAGACAAATGAGAACTCCATCATCGTGGTACAAGGCGCCTGCGCGCATCTGACCATTGAAGAAGTGGAGGCAGCCAAGGCTGACATTGGTAGCGCAGATATTTTTCTGACCCAACTTGAGCTGCCGTTAGCGCCCACAGTCCGCGGTATCGAGCTGGCGCACGCTGCCGGCGTACCGATCATCCTGAATCCGGCCCCTGCTCTATCTCTACCTCCCGAGGTCCTGGCTAAGGTCGATTATTTAACTCCGAATGAGACTGAGGCAGTGACCTTGGTTGGCAAAGAGTCGCTGGATCAATTCCAAAACATCGAGCAGCTCGCTGATGAACTCCTCGCTTTCGGAGTGCGCAACGTGGTGATCACTCTGGGTGAAAAGGGCGCTTTCGTGAAAGGACCGGGCGTGATGCAACATGTCCCACCGTTTTCGGTGGACAAAATCGTGGAAACCACCGGCGCCGGCGATGCCTTTGCTGGCGGGTTCGCCGTGGCCCTGGCGGAGAAAAAGCTGCTTGTAGAGGCAGTAAGATTCGGATGCGCTGTCGCCGCGATCTCCGTGACCCGACGCGGCACCGCGCCATCGATGCCGTACCGGAAGGAAGTCGATGCATTGATGGGGCTGGGGACTTAGTGGACTGAAGTAGACGGAGTGGACGTGGTGGATTTCAGCGTCCGCTGGCTTGTGGCGGCGGCTGCCCCGGCCGCCGGCGCTGACTCCGCATGCGATACATGCGCTCGGTGAAGCCGCCGTCCTCTAGGAAACGTTTTGCGAGGCTCGCGAGCTGACGGTCGAGGAGAGAGGAGGCGACGGCTATAAGCACGAGAGCGGCGTTCGCGGCGATTTCTGCATAGGTAGGTTTGCGGGACGAGACACACGGGTGGCTTTTGCCGTTGAGGCCGCTGGGTGCTACCTGCCTACTGCGGCGGTGTATTTCGCGTACCCAGTCCGCTACTTCTTGGGCGTTAGCGCAACGGCGTCGACGAGTTCTTGGCGGAGAGGCTCAGCCTAGGACCACTCTTTGAGTCCGCGTTGGCGAAGATAGTCTCGAAAATCTCGCCGTAGCTCTTCGAGACTGAACCTCGCCGTGTCCGTGAGCTTCATTTCGGTCCTCTTCGAGGTGCCACTGGCGGCGCTGCCCTCGACGATGTTCTGCGTGCCGCTGCGGGCGGCCTGGACCATTTGGTCGTGAGTGCGGCTACGTCTATCGACGTAGCGTTTGCAAAACCGCACCGTCACATCGAAGCAGAGCTCCGCCATCTGGAAGCTTTTCAGGTTCCGATACCCGCCATGCGGCGGGATGAGACTCTCGCCGTCAGGCGGCTCTTTGGGTGGTCTGCCCATGGGGCAGCAAGATATATAAGAACAGAAAATATGCAAGTTATATACGTCGTCAGGCGAGGCCACGTTAGTGGACAGAGTGGACAGAGTGGACGGAGTAGACCCCAGTGGACGAAGTGGCCCGCAGCTAGCGCATGGCCGTCTCCACTCGCGTCCACCCCGTCCACTAGATCCACTCCTGTCCACTCGCGTGCCACCCCCTTTCACCACCGATTGACAATCCGGCACAGCATTCCCATTCTTCTTCATGAAATCTCCCGTCAAGGTTGCCGTGACCGGCGCCGCAGGTCAGATCGGCTATTCGCTTCTCTTCCGTATTGCTTCAGGCTCAATGCTCGGACCGGATCAACCCGTAGAGCTTTATCTCATCGAGATACCGCCGGTATTACCCGCGTTGGCAGGGGTCGTGATGGAGCTCGAGGATTGTGCCTTCCCGCTGTTGAAGCGGATCGTGGCGACCGCCGACTTAGATGAAGGGTTTCGGGGGGTAAATTGGGCACTTTTGGTCGGCAGCGTTCCCCGTAAACAGGGGATGGAACGAAAAGATTTGTTGGGTATTAACGGCAAGATTTTTACGGGGCAAGGCCGGGCGATTGCCAAGAATGCAGCACCGGATGTCCGGGTTTTAGTCGTGGGCAACCCGTGTAACACCAATTGTCTGATCGCCATGAACAACGCGAAAGAGGTTCCCAGCGACCGCTGGTTTGGTATGACCCGGCTTGATGAAAACCGAGCCAAGGCCCAATTAGCAGCCAAAGCCGGATCCCATAATTCCCTCGTCAGCAACCTGACAATCTGGGGTAACCATTCATCGACTCAATACCCGGATTTTTACAACGCCAAGATCGAAGGAAAACCCGCTACCGAGGTCATCCGCGACGATGCTTGGTTTAAAGAAACCTTCATCCCCACGGTTCAACAAAGGGGAGCCGCTATCATCAAAGCGCGAGGCCTTTCTTCGGCGGCATCGGCGGCAAACGCTGCCGTGGATACGGTTCGCACCTTGGTGACACCCACCGCCCCTGGCGATTGGTATAGTGTGTCCGTCTGTTCCCACGGTAGCTATGGCGTAGAAAAAGGTCTGATCTCTTCTTTCCCGATCCGCACCAGCGGCAGTGGCTGGGAGATCGTCTCCGGTGTCCCGATCAACGATTTCGGTCGGGAAAAGATCGATCTCTCAGTAAAAGAACTCAGCGAAGAACGGTCCCTGGTCAGCGAGCTTCTCCCGAAATAATGGAGCGGCCTCGCTAGACCGACACCCGATCCACTCAGTCCACTCAGTCCACTCCGTCCACTAACAGAAGCCCTTCACGCCGATACGCCGTCCCGGCCTATCGGCGTTTTCGCCGGCGCTACTAGCAGATCCAAGAGGCGGAAAGGTGAGTGCAATCCCTGACATACAATCTGGCGAGAGCTGGCGCCTTCGAGGCGCCGATCTAAGTGATACCGACGGTCTTTACGCCTTGGACAGCATTCCGTTGGTCTATCGTTACCTTTTCGATGGATCTCCGCCGGATAAAGAATTTATCAGGCGCCGGGTTGCAGAGAATGTGGCTAACGTCGGAGTGACCGGCCTGGGTATGTGGTTCTTGGAAGACGTTTCCACGCGATACGCGGGTTGTGTCGAGTTACGACCCTATCCGGCCGCCGGAACCGTGGAAGTCATTTACCTTTTAGATCCTCGCTTTTGGGGACAAGGTCTTGCCCTGAGAATGGTGTGGTCGGCGATCAGGCACGCCTTTTTGTCGCCACAAATTCACACGATTATTGCCGGCGCCGATGGTGAAAACGCCGCTTCAATCGCGGTGATGCGACGTCTCGGGATGCGATTCCATAAAGATGTCCTGTACCCATTGGGTCCTGGCGTAGAGTATGTGCTACACCGGGATCACAAAGGACCTGTGCGAAGACCTCCCTTGATAACCATGGGTTAGCAGTTAACGGAGTTCAGCACTTAGCAATCCGAAGCACTTCCGCTTGTTCCCGGCGCTGTCGGCGTTGATCAGGCCAGTAGAATTACCGATTTAACGAGAGGCCCACCGTTTCACCGATACAACCGTGGCGGCGCATGTTGCCACTCGCCTCCGTGAACACCCTGAGCGCGCCCTAAATCAAACAAAGCGAGCATATATTTTTGGTCGACTAAACCGACGCTTTTGACCTCGAAACTATTAGGAATGTAGGTCAGGTTAAACGTGTATCCCTCGTCCTTGGCGAAGATGTACGAGTTGAGGATGGTGTCGTAGAAAGAGCTCTTCACTAGAGTGTTAAAGGCGCGGGCTGCGATATTGAATGTTTTTGGCTTGGTAACGGCAAAATCCGGATCGAGGTTGTTATTGATAATAACGTAAATTTGGCCGCCGTTGTGGCCGCCAACTTGGCCGGTAGCGGCCAATAATCGTACCGGCACAGCAAATAGCGGATAGGCGGTCCCTCCGTCCACATGCATCTCTTTGAAATGATGTCCATTCGCCTCGGCATCGATATAAACGGGATCGAATGCGCCAGCTACACTAGCTGAAGCCACCAATACCTTTCGGAACAATTCCAAGGCTTGCGGAGAGCCGCTGGCCGCAAGAGCGCCCATGTTCCAGAGTCGTGATAACAAAGAGACGTCTCCCGTTACGATAGGCGGTAGCAATGTCGGTCAGCAGCTTTTGATCGACCTGGCTCGCCACAATCCGTTGTAGCGGAGCTGTGCTGTACAATCCTTGCCCGAATAGTCCCAGGAAAGGATTGCCTGAAAAGACACTATGGAATGTCATCTGGGTATAGAGTGTCTTCAGCCGGTCGTCGTACGGTGTGCCGAGAAAGGCAAACGGAGACATAAGTGCGCCCGTTGAAACCCCGGTCACAATGTCGAAAGTTGGACGATGCCCGCTCTCGCTCCAGCCGCACAGTATCCCAGCGCCGAACGCACCGTGTTCGCCGCCTCCGGAGAGTGCGAGCATCGAAATCGGCTGCCCGGTGAGCAGGGGACCAAGGTTTGCTAGCTGGGTTCGAACCACGGAGAGTGGCGCATCTCCCCAGGCACGTACTCCGGGGATTCCCATCGGTATCGCGTTTTCTAATTCAGCCTCGGTGTATGACGTCCGCTCCTTCCCAGTTGCCGAAATCGTGGTGGCAATTACAACCACCGCCACGAGATTCGCAGCGCATCGAGTGAGATCGGGGATAAACATGCTTTGAAGCACCATCAGGATCCCGATTCGTAAAGTCGAGGTCAGAAGTTGGCTAGCCTCTTTGCGAATCGTCGTGCAAGCGTCCAGCTAAAATCCCTCGCGGCCAATCGCGCGAATTTGGCTTGCAACAAACGCTTCTCCCTCTACTTTTGCTTTCCTCTGATACTCAGCACCGTTAGCTCAATTGGCAGAGCAAGTGACTCTTAATCACTGGGTTGTTGGTTCGATTCCAACACGGTGCACTCCTAAACGGCAACGACTTACGCGATAAATCTATTAAAGACTTTTATCGCTCTTAGCCACTTCTTAGCCATTTTCGAAGACTCCTTTACGTGACACGACAGCGTCCGGCCGCTTCTTTGTCCGAACAACAGTTCTTCGAGCGGCCCGGTGAATCGCCATGGCGATTTTGCCAGAGACACTATTTCTGACTTCAGTTTGCGTGCCTTTTCCAGATAATCTCGGTAAATTTCGTTCTTATGACCCTCTTTTGCCTGTTTAGATGACCGCTGGTTTCCGTATTCCCCCGGCTAAGTCAGTGCTGACGATGCTTTCTCTAAGCATGTCAACGATAAGAAAATGACCCGCCTCGACGATCTCCAGTTAACCGCCGGCAGCGTTTCCTCACTCGGCTTTCCCGCTGCCTCACCAGCTTTGGAGACGTTCGGCCTCAAATTCTCTTCCGGCGGCCCGCATATCAGCCGAACCATGATGCTCGCGGAACTAAGTGCTGTTTTGGCCAACGTTCCGCGGGACTCCGGCGCTGCCGATTACCAAGAGGCCATTCTTCAGCGGAACGTCCTGGGCAAGAACACAGAGAGCACCCGGAGGGAGTCGTTGCGACGACTCCGCGAGCTGTATGCTCTTGATGAAGAGACGCCGATCTTTGGGTTGTTACGAAAACTGCACGCCATCGACAGCGCGAGTCTTCCGCTGCTGGCCATCCACGTGGCCTGGGCACGCGATCCTCTATTGCGAGCCACGACCCCGCCCGTCATTGATGCATCAGAAGGCGAACGAGTTGAAACGGTCAGCCTTGCACAGGCGTTCGAAGCAGCCTTTCCGAATCGGTATTCGGAACTGAGCCGAAACCAGACCGCACGCCATGCCGCTTCCTCGTGGACCCAGTCCGGGCATCTTTCCGGTCGTGCGAAAAAGACTCGCCAAAGGATCAAGCCCACAACCGTTGCTGTCACAATGGCTTTTTTCATTGGGGATATTGCCGGCTACCACGGCGCAGCAGTATTCTCCAATCCCTGGCACCGCCTCCTCGATCTGAACCCTGACCGAGCCAAGGCCGCGGGCTTCGAGGCCCATCGCGCCGGACTACTCAATCTGCGTGCGGTGGGTGAGATCGTTGAATTGAGTTTTCCGCTGCTTGCTGATTTCCGGGCCCAACCATCATGACCGCCGTCGACCGTCTTCTTTCAAACTACTCCCGCCAAATGCGCCTGCCTTGGCCGGCCAACAAGTCAGGTAGAGAGCGCGTCTGGTTCGCGGTTTATCCACCGGCTGAAGAAAGGCGAGTACGGGCACGCCTTCCGCAGTTTGAGGAGGTCACGCTCGCGGCCAACCACGGATGGACCGTCGTTGACCTTACACGCCTGCTCCCGGAATTCCTGGCTGCACACAAATACCGGGAGTCGATTTTTCAGAAGCCGGAGCATTTTCGGGCGGGAGGTGATCTCGAAATTCGTGCCGCCGCTCTGATCAAAGAGGCCTGTTCTCGCGAAGAGGCCGATTCCAACAGTGTCCTGGGCGTCACGGGCCTTGCGTCTCTATTCGACTTCATGAGGGTCTCCAGTCTGATTGAACGCGTGGAAGACAGCGTGCCCGGACGGTTGCTCATCTTGTTTCCGGGGGAGTACGCAAACAACGTCTATCGCTTCATGGACGCGCGCGACGGATTCAATTACATGGCCGTTCCGATCACCTCAGTCGAAAGCTTCATCGACCCATGATTAACCGCGAACTTTACTTCCGCGATCCCACAACCATTGAGCTGCTCAATAACGGCGTCTCCAAAGTCTCCGAAATCGGTCGGGACGAGCGCCAGATCAAGACGCTCCGCTTCGAACTGGAGACCTTTGTCTGCGATGGTGAATACGCCCGCGGGCTCGAGCGGATTCTTACGGCCTACCTCGACGGCCTGGAGCGAGAGGAGCAGAAGGCCGTCTGGGTGAGTGGTTTCTTCGGCAGCGGCAAGTCGCACCTTGTCAAGGTGCTTCGTTATCTCTGGGAAGATTACCGGTTTGCCGATCATGCCACGGCCCGCTCGCTTGTGAAATTGCCGACCGAAATTGCCGACCTGCTGCAAGAGCTTACTAATCGCAGCAAGCCCTACGGTGGACTGCGCGCGGCTGCAGGCACCCTCGGCGCGGGCTCAATGGACAGTGTGCGGTTAGCTTTCGTGCAACTGGTACTACGATCAGCCGGCCTCCCTGAAGATCTCGCCCATGCAAAATTCATCCTATGGCTGCGTTCCTCTGGTCTGGAGACGCCCGTAATGAATGCCCTAAGGAAAAACAACTGCGATTTGCTCGAGGAAGTAGGAAATCTGAATTATTCGGTGCCCCTTGCTGAGGCACTCCTGGCCGCTGACTCGAAGTATGGAACGGTGGCCAACGTTCAAGAGGCGATGCGTACCGGCTTTCCCGAAATTACCTCGCCCACCATGGGTCAGGCGCTGGACTTCCTTCGACAAGTCTTCGGTGAGAAAGCGAACCTCCCCTGCACGCTGCTCGTCGTGGACGAAGTCCAACAGTTCATCGCCGACAAAATCCAGCGCGCCATGGATTTGCAAGAAATTGCTGAGCATTGCTGCACGAAGCTGAACCAACGCCTTCTTCTCGTCGGCACCGGTCAGTCCGCGTTGAATACGACTCCCAGCCTGCAACGGCTTCAGGCCCGGTTTGCTGTGCGCGTGCAGCTTTCGGATGCCGATGTCGAGAGTGTTATCCGTAAGACAGTCCTCCGCAAAAAGCCGGAGCACGAGTCAGAGATCTCGAAGCGCCTGGACGCCAACCAGGGCGAAGTGGCCCGTCATCTCCAGAGCACCCGCTTTGCTGCCAGTCACGACGACGATAAGTTCTTCGTCGCTGACTACCCGCTCCTTCCTACCCGCCGGCGCTTCTGGGAGAAAGTGCTGCGCACCACCGACCATTCAGGCACCAAGGCTCAGTTGCGCTCGCAGTTGCAGATTGTCTTCGAGGCGACGCGACAAACCGCGGCAGCCTCCGTAGGCACGGTCGTACCGGCGGACTTCATTTACGACCAGATTTCCCCGGACCTCATCAATTCCGGTGAGCTGGAGCGCGAGTATAACGAGATAATCCTCAAGCAGCGTGACGGCACCAAGGACGGTGATCTCCGTTCCAGCCTGTGCGCCCTGATTTTCCTAATCGGCAAACTGCCGCGTACCCCCGGTGCGGACGATGGCGTCCGGGCAAACGCCGAAACGCTGGTGGACTTACTCGTCAGCGATCTAAGAAACGACCGTCCAAAACTGGAACAGAAAGTCCCGAAGTTGCTCACGCAGCTCGTGGCTGCCGGCAATATCATGGCGGTGGAATCCGAATACCGTCTCCAGACGCGCGAGGGCGTGCTCTGGACGCACGACTTCAACCGCCACCGCACCGCCGTCCTCAGTGAGGACCAGCGGATCAATTCCAAGCGTGCGGACCTGCTACGGGAGGGGGCAAAGCAGGCCCTGAAGCCCATATCGCTGCACCAGGGGACCTCTCGGCAGCCACGCAAACTTGGCGTCGAGCTTTCCTCGAGCCGTCCGACTCCTAATAATGACGAGATAACGCTCTGGCTGAGGGACGGGTGGAGCGACGACGACAAATCCGTCCTAAATGACGCCCGCGCCGCCGGGCTCACTAGCCCATTGCTCTTCGGCTTCCTGCCACGGCTCGACCACGAGGAACTGCGGCAGGCAATCGCGTCTCACGTCGCAGCTCAGGAAACGCTAGACGCCCACGGGCCGGCCACCACGCCTGAAGCCATCGAGGCCCGTAAGGCCATCGAGACCCATTTGGAAGTCGCCAGCCGCAGGATTCAGGAACTTCTCGGTCACGTTATCGGCGGTGCGAAGGTGTTTCTCGGTGGAGGACAGGAGGCCAACGGTATCGAACTGGCAGATAAGGTCCTGGATTCCGCCAACAGTGCCTTGGAGCGGCTCTTCCCGCAATTCTCCGAGGCCGATCACGCCAACTGGGGTCAGGTCGTGGCGCGAGCGCGTGCCGGTGATGTGGGCGCCCTCTCGCAGGTGGGCTATCCCGGCGATGTCACCAAGCATCCCGTCTGTCGCCGTGTGCTTGATTTCATTGGGGCTGGCAAGAAAGGGAAAGAGGTTCAGGAAAACTTCCGGTCCGCGCCATTTGGCTGGCCAAAGGATGCGATCGATGGCGCGCTTTTGGTCATGCTCCTCGCCGGCAACCTTCGCGCCACCATTAACGGCCAGGCGGCGCAGGCATCGCTCCCGCAGAACCAAGTGGGCGTCGCGAGCTTTTACGTGGATGTGCCGCCGCTCAACGTCCAACAGCGGCTCGACCTCAAGGCGCTCTTTCAGAAAATCGGTGTCGCTACACAGAACGGCAAAGAATCCGAAGCCGCCGTGCAGTTCCTGCAAAAGCTTCTAGTGCTGGCGGAATCTGCCGGAGGTAGTGCGCCCCGACCTGAGTCCCCCGATACGCAGAAGCTGCATGCCCTGCAAATGCTCAGCGGCAACTCCCAACTGCTCAGGATCCACGAGCAGAAGGGCGATCTCATCGCCAAGCTCACCGACTCTAAGAAAACCGCTGATGCTATCGCCAAGCGCTGGCCTGTGTGGGAACGGCTGCTGGAATATCATGGATTTGCCACAGGCTTGCCCGAAGCGGATGCCATCGCCCAGTCGATCGCCGCTATTACCGACGGCCGTACTTTGCTGACGAACCCGGATCCCGTGCCCGAGCTGACCAAACGACTCACTACTGGCTTGCGCATCGCGGTCGGCAAGCTGCAGGTTGAACTCGACACGGCCTTCAAGGCCGGTGATGATGAACTCGCCGCCTCGCAAGTGTGGGAGCGCCTGAGCGACGAACAACGCACCGCGTTTGTAACTACCTGCCAACTCACACCCCCGGCGAAGGATACCATCGGTACGGATGATGAAATCCTGGCTGCGCTGCGCGCCTGCAACCTCGCCGACCGGCGGAATCTGCTTGACGCAGTGCCCCAACGGTTCTCCCGGGCTTTAGACGCGGCCAGCCGACTGCTGGAACCCGAGGCCCAGCGCGTGGTGCTGCACGGTGCCACCATCCACAACGCTGCCGAACTGGACCAGTGGCTCGCAGACGCTCGCAAACAGGTGGAAGAAAAACTCAAAGATGGGCCCGTGATTCTGTGAGCGCCCTTCCTACAAATCTCCGCCGTCAGTTAGAAAACGCGATCAAGCAAGCTCGTAAGATCGCTGATGGCGCCGCACGCAAGGCGCTCGAAGCCCTCGCCACGCAGGAGCCGGATCCTTACAGGCACATGGACGAGGCGCAGCGCAGCCTGCGGCGCAAACTCCGCGCCCAGGCCAAACAAATGGGCGATGGCGAGAGCCAGACTCGGCCTGGCGCTTACGGGATCAAGCACCTGGTCGAGAAGCTTGCCTACGACCAATGGCACCGGCTCCTCTTCGCTCGGTTTCTCCTGGAGAACAATCTCCTCATCTCGCCAGAGCATGGTGTATCCGTCTCGCTGGACGATTGCGAGGAACTCGCCCCGTCAGTCGGACTTAAGGACGCATGGGCCGTCGCGGCCCGCTTCGCGGCTAAGGAACTGCCCGAAATCTTCCGCGCCGACGACCCTGCGGGGGCGGCGGAGCTGCCTGTCGAGGACCGCAAGCTGCTCATTCAGCTTGTCACCGGGCTGCCTGTGGAGGTGTTCACCGCCAGCGATAGCCTCGGCTGGTGCTACCAGTTCTGGCAGGCGGAACGGAAGGACGAGGTCAACGCCGCCGGCAACAAGATCGGCGCGGACGAACTGCCAGCGGTCACACAGTTGTTCACCGAAGACTACATGGTGGACTTCCTGCTCGACAATACACTCGGTGCGTGGCACGCGGGCAAGGTTCTCGCCGCGAATCCCAACCTGGCAGAAAACGCCGAGAGCGAAGAGGAACTCCGCCAAGCCGTGGCGCTGCCGGGATGTTCTTGGAAGTACCTGCGCTTCATCAAAGCCCCGGACAACAAATGGACACCCGCCGCTGGCAAGTTCGACGGCTGGCCAAAGAGAGCGAAGGAACTTAAGTGCCTCGACCCGTGCATGGGCAGCGGTCATTTTATAATTGCCATGTTCGAACGGCTGGTGGCGTTGTGCATCGCTGAGGAAAAGGAGGACGAAGCGGCGGCGGTAGCGACGGTCATCCGCGACAATCTATTCGGATTGGAGATTGATCCTCGCTGCACGCAGATTGGAGCGTTCAACCTGGCTCTGGCCGCGTGGCGACGAATTGGGCACTGCAAGCTGCCAGCGATGAACCTCGCCTGCTCTGGCCTCGCTCCGAATGCGAAAAAGGAGGACTGGCTGAAGCTGGCCGGAGATAACGACCGGCTCCGGAACGGGATGGAGCGACTTTACCTTCTGTTCAAAGACGCTCCCGTGCTGGGCAGCCTCGTTAGCCCGCGTGCGGCCGAGGGTGATTTGCTGATGGCCGCGTTCCATGAACTCCAGCCGCTTCTGGAAAAGGCGCTGGCGCGGGAGAGCAAGGATGACGCCGCGTATGAAATGGCTGTGACGGCGCAAGGAGTAGCAAAGGCGGCGGAAGTTCTCACCGCTCAATTTGCCCTCGTCGCGACAAACGTGCCTTATCTCGGGCGCGGCAAACAGGATGAGGCGCTCAAAGACTACTGTGAGCGCGTCTACCCAGAAGCCAAGGCTGACTTAGCTACTTGTTTTGTGGAACGCTGTCTCGACTTCTGCAGCACGGCCGGCAGCACCGCCCTTGTCACGCCGCAGAACTGGCTGTTCCTTGGTACATACGGTAGGCTCCGTCAGCGCTTACTGAAGAGCATTCAATTGGACCTAGCATGTCGCCTTGGATCGAATGCATTCCGTGATATGAATTGGTGGGCTTCGACGACGGCGATGGTCGTACTCACCCAAAAATCGCCACTCGCCACGCACGCCGTCTTCGGTTTTGACCTCACGTCCGCGAAAACTCCTGATTACAAGGCAGTCTTGATCGAGACTGTTTCCGTTACGGCTGTAAAGCAAGATGAACAACTTAGGAATCCAGACGCACGCATCACTGTTGAGGAATTACAGAGGGGTGAACTCCTCCAAGACCACACGGTCGGAGTCAACGGGATGCATGGCGGCGACTCGATGCGGTTTCGTCTGACGTTTTGGGAGATCGCTTCTATCACTTCTGACTGGCGGCCGTTACAAGGTACTATCGAGGAGTCTACATTTTATGGTGGCCGAGAATTTATTTTCTACTGGCCCAACGACGGCCGCATTCACAAAGAGAATCCGAGCGCATTCATTAAGGGGGGCGCGGCTTGGGCTAAAAGGGGCGTTGTGGTAAGCATGATGCGTCATCTTCCTGTTACTCTCTACACCGGTGAGTTCTTTGACATCAGCTGTACGCCGATTGTGCCCCACGATGGGGCGCTCGTTTCGGCGGTTTGGGCATTCTGCTCATCGCCCGAGTTCCGAATCGAAGTTCGTAAGATCGATCAAAAGGTAAATGTGACGAATGCGACCTTGGTCAAGGTGCCTTTCGACGTCGCTCACTGGCGTCGCGTCGCCGCCGAGAATTATCCGCAAGGTTTGCCGAAGCCGTTTTCTAGCGACCCGACGCAGTGGCTGTTCAATGGGCATCCTAAAGGTTCCGACCAGCCGTTGCACGTCAGCGTAGCGCGCTTGCTCGGCTACCAGTGGCCGCGCCAGACCGGTTCAGACTTTCCCGATTGCCCGGCGCTCGGCCCGGATGCTCTGGAAGAACTGGAGGATCAAGATGGCATCGTCTGCCTCTCCGCCAGCAAGGGTAAAGCGCCCGCTGCCGAGCGCCTGCGGGGGCTCTTGGTGCACGCCTTGGGTAAGTTCGGCCTCGATACTCTGATTGCCACCGCCGGCCCCAAAGGTAGCAAATCCGAAACGCTAGAGGATTGGCTGCGAGACGAGTTTTTTGAGCAGCACTGCGCACTCTTCCACCATCGTCCCTTTCTCTGGCACATCTGGGACGGTCACAAGAGTGGCTTCGGCGCGCTGGTGAACTATCACCAGCTGACCCAGGCCAACCTGGAAAAGCTCACCTACGCGTACCTAGGCGATTGGATCCGGCGCCAACAGGCGGCCACCGAAGCGGGGGAAGCGGGTAGCGACGCCCGCCTCCAAGCCGCTAAGCAGTTGCAGACCCGTCTCAAGCTCATCCTCGAAGGTGAACCGCCCTATGACCTCTTCGTCCGCTGGAAACCGCTCTCCAAACAAGCCATCGGCTGGCATCCCGAGATGAACGACGGCGTGCGCATTAACATCCGCCCCTTCCTTGCCCAAGACATCCCCGGTGGCAAGAAAGGCGCCGGCATCTTGCGCATCAAGCCCAACATCAAATGGGACAAGGACCGCGGGAAGGAACCCGCACGTGACAAGAAGGATTTCCCGTGGTTCTGGGGCTGGGATGAGAAAACGCAAGACTTTGCCGGAGTAGGCAAGGAGCCGGATGGTAATCGCTGGAACGACTGCCACTACACCAACGAGTTCAAGCAGGTGGCGAGTAAGACGCGATGAGCACTCTCGCAGACCAGTTGGCTGCCGCCCTCAGAACATCCGCCCAAGCCTATGCCGCCGGCGATCAGGTCGCGCCCTGCGCGGTGGTCTGGGCTGATTCCGAGCGGTTATGGGAATGCGTCATGCCGGTGTTACAGCCGATGCTGCCGGAGCTGTTTCTGCTGGGTGGTTATCAACCGAACAAGCGCACTGGGCCGGCGCTGTGGCTGCGTTGCATCGAGGCGCGAGTCGTTGAAGGTGCGCCTTCGGCAGGAACCACCCCGATTCTTTACCTGCCTGGCATCAGCCGGGAGAAGTTGCGTGCTGCAGAGGACTGCCCGAAGGAACTCGCGGCGCTGGTGGAGCTGCAGTATCGAGGCGTGATGTGGCTGCATGTGAACGGTAATGAGTGGACGCCCTACGCCTTTCTGGTTTCCAAATACGGCGGCCTTGGGCTCGATGTGGCCAAAGACGAGGCGACGCTCGATGCGCTGGCCGGCGCTCTACCGTCGCTCATGGTCGAACCACTCTCCGGGTTGCAGGGGCGGCGTTTGGATTCAGAATTTCTCAACGGGCTGATGGCACCCGATGCTACCGGTCTGCTGCTGCGATGGTTGAGTGATCCAGCGGCATTCAAGCAGCGCGGCTCGGACGCGGAATGGAAAGCCTTCTGTGAGCAATGCAAAGCGGACTTCCGCTTCGATCCGGTGAAAGAGGGTCCGCTCAAGGCGGCAAAGCTATTGGCTGACCGCGGCAATCCTTGGGGCAAGGTTTGGCAGCGTTTTGCCGAGGCGCCGGGGAATTACTCAGGTGTTGTGGATTGGCTCAAGCGGGCCGCGCCGAAAGAGCCGAGCATGTTTGATTCCGCCGAGGTCTGGCCGAACATCAACGAAGGCGAAGAGCGAAAGTTGCAGCAAGCTTTGGAGTCCCTCGAGGATAGTCCGCAGGACGAGACGATCCGGCGAATCGCTGAATTGGAAACGCAACACGCAGCGCGCCGCGGTTACCCATGGCAGAAGCTGGGGCTAAGCCCGCTAGCAACTGCTCTGGAACCGCTGGCCCAGCTTGCCGGGTTGTGCCAGACCGTGCCCGGAGCTCCAACTCCCGAAGCCTATGCCGAGCTTTATGCGAGGAACGGCTGGCACGTTGATGCCGCTGCTCTTGCCACCATGGCAGCATGCGGGACGCCGGAACAGCACGCTGCTGTACTGGGAACCGTGCGGGCCGTCTATCTTCCGTGGCTCGAAAACACCGCTCGCCATCTGCAACAGCTCATCCTAGATAATGGGCAGACGGTTTCCAAGCGAGCTAAACCGTTCTCAACTGCTGCGGGACGGCTTGTATTGTTTGCGGACGGACTGCGGATGGACGTCGCCCAGTTGTTGGTGGAGAAACTGAGGGCGGTCGGCATTGAATCGACGCATGACTGGGAGTGGTCCACCATTCCGTCGGTCACGGCTACCGCCAAGCCTGCAGCTTCCCCTATTGCCGACAGCCTTCAGGGTGGTGAAGCAGGCGACCAGTTCTCCACGCGGCTTGTTTCTACGGGGCAGCTCCTAACACAGGATCGTTTTCTTAGCGCCTTGGAAGAATGCGGGTGGCAGCCCCTCAACTCGGACCAAACCGGAGACCCCTCCGGGTCGGCGTGGTCGGAAGCCAGCGCGCTCGACAGGCGTGGTCACACCGAGGGGTGGAAGTTGGCCCGCAGTGTTGAAACAGAGCTTCGCGATCTGGTCAGTCGGATCGGTGCGCTTCTCAAAGCCGGATGGAAAGAGATAGTCGTGGTGACCGACCACGGTTGGTTACTGCTGCCCGGTGGCCTACCGAAGGTAGAGATAAAGTCGTTTCTGGCTGAACATCGCTGGGGGCGATGCGCAGCGCTGAAGTCCGACGCCCAGACCGATGCTCTGACGTTCAAGTGGCATTGGAATCCGGCAGTCGCGATAGCGAGCCCGCCGGGTGCTGGCTGTTTCCGCGCCTCTTTGGAATATTCCCACGGTGGCGTGTCACTGCAGGAAATGGTGACACCGGTGCTTCGCGTGATCGCGGCCCGTCCACCGGGCAGTTCGGCCCGGATCCTCGAAGCCAAATGGACCGGGGCGAAATGCCGGGTGCTGGTTAGTGGACATCACGAAGGAGGCCACGTAGACGTCCGCACTGTACAATCCGACCCGAGCACTTCGGTATTGGCTGACAAGCAAGCGCGGGGAATCACTTCCGAAGACAAAGTGACCGTATTCCTCGAAAATGATTCCGATATCGGTCAAGATGCCACGATCGTTTTGTTGGATGCTTCAGGCCAGGTGATCGACGCGGTACCAACCAAACTTGGAGAATAACTTGATGAGCGAACAACTTGACCGTGTCGATACGGTCGCCGCAAAGGCCTTTGAAGGCTACGTAGTACGCAAGGACCTGGTGCGCAAATTTAAGGGCCAGTACCCCGTTCCTACCTACGTGGCAGAGTTTCTCCTCGGCCGCTACTGCGCATCGATCGACGAAGAAGAAATCGCCGAGGGTATGAAGATTGTCGAACGTCAGCTCGGCGAAAAGACAATTCGCGCTGGAGAGCATGAGCTTTTTAAAGCCCGCGCCAAGGAAAGGGGGCGCGTCAAGCTGATCGATATCATCACCGCTCGATTGGATACTGATACCGATTCATTTCTATCGACGTTACCAAGTCTGCAACTGAGGGACGTGCGCATAAGTGAGGAGATGGTCCATGGGAATGAAAGGATGCTCACGGGCGGCTTCTATGCAGAGATCGAACTCGCCTACGACCCGACGATCGCCCAGGAGCAGAATGGCCGTCCCTTCGGCATTGAATCGCTACGCGAGATCCAACTATCCAAGCGTGAGGTATTGCCGGCGCTATATCAGGGCAGGGAGGCGTTTGCCACCGAAGAATGGAAGGATTTCCTGATTCGAAGTGTCGGCGTGGAACCAGAACGACTCACACCACGCGCCCGGGACATGATGCTTCTCCGAATGGTGCCATTCGTGGAGCGCAACTATAACATGGTGGAACTTGGGCCGAGAGGTACCGGTAAAAGCCATCTGTTCCAACAAGTCTCGCCGTACGCGCATCTCATCTCCGGAGGTAAAGCGACTGTTGCTCGTATGTTTGTGAACAATGCTACCGGTCAACGCGGCTTGGTCTGCCAGTATGACGTGGTCTGCTTCGATGAAATCTCTGGCGTCTCCTTCGATCAAAAAGATGGCGTGAACATCATGAAGGGCTACCTGGAGTCTGGCGAATTCAGCCGCGGGAAGGAGAGCATCCGCGCGGACGGAGGTGTTGTGATGGTCGGCAACTTCGATGTGGACGTTCAGCACCAGCAACGGGTGGGTCATCTTTTCGGCCCGCTTCCCCCCGATATGCGTCAGGACACCGCTTTCATGGACCGCATCCACGCTTACGTGCCGGGTTGGGATTTGCCGAAAGTTAGCCGTGATCTATTGACCGACCACTTCGGACTTGTCAGCGATTTCCTGTCGGAGTGCTGGAATCGGTTGCGGCGTCAGAGCCGGCAAAACCTTTTGCAAGGGCGTGTCCAATTGGGTGGTGCGCTGAGTGGACGCGACACAACCGGCGTCCAGAAAACTGTTAGCGGACTAATCAAGCTAGTATCGCCAAACCCAGATGTTCCGGTTCCTGACGAGGTGCTGGAGTGGGCTTTGCGGATCGCACTGGAGTGCCGCCGACGGGTTAAGGAACAACAAAAGCGCATCGGTTCGGCCGAGTTTCGTAACACGCAGTTCAGCTATTCGATCGGGGAGGGCGGTGTAGAGAAGTTTGTGGCTACGCCTGAGCTTTTCAGCGAAAGCAGTATCGGCAGCGATCCTCTGCCGCCCGGACAGGTCTGGGTCATCTCGCCCGGTGGCGGCGATGACAACCCAGGACTGTATCAGGTTAACATTTCTGAAGGCCCTGGGAGCGGTGTGAAAATCCTAAACCAGCCGACACCCCCACCTCTCAAGGAAAGTGTGAGGTACGCTGAGCAGAACCTGTATGCGCGCTCGAAGGAACTCGTCGGTGATCGCGACCCTCGCCAGCACGAATTCTCAGTTCAATTGCGCGCGTTTGACGCAGCCAAGAGCGGCGCTGGCGTCGGGGTCGGTGTGCTGCTCGCTCTCTGCTCGTCGTTGCTACAGAAGAGTATCAAGGGCGGTTTCGCTGTTGCCGGAGGCCTAAACTTAGGCGGTTCCATCGAAACGATCTTTAATCCCGTCGCTGTCGTTGAAATCGCCATCGAGAAAGGCGCTGCCAGCATTTTGATGCCGATCAGCAGCCGCCGGCAATTAAACGACTTGCCCGACGATTTGGCGGCCAAGATCACCATCCACTACTACCTCGATGCGCGCGATGCGTTGCTTAAGGCGTTGGCGATCTGATCGATGCATGCCTTCAACCAGCGGATTCTCGCCGAGGACCTAGTCCGGGTCCGTCGTCCGGACGATCGGGAGCGCTATGCGGCTGCGCAGCGCCAGGCGCGAATTGATCCCAACCCCCACCAGATTGACGCGGTAATCTTTGCGCTTCGACGTCTTCGCGAAGGCGGCTGCATTCTCGCGGACGAGGTTGGGTTGGGAAAGACGATTGAGGCCGGCCTGGTTATTGTCCAGAGGCGCGCGGAGGGCGCGCAGCGCATCCTGCTGATCGTGCCCAAGTCGCTAATCGGCCAGTGGCAGGGCGAACTTTTAAACCTGTTCGGCATCCAGGCCCGCGAAAGCGAGGCCAGCTTCTTCGCGCCAGGTCTGTATCTGGTCGGTCGAGAATTCGCCGGCAGTGAGCGGGGTGCGATCCCTCTTGGCGCCGCGCCGCCATTCGATCTGGCCGTAATAGACGAAGCACACGAGATCTTCGCCGGACTGCACAAGAGATATGACCGAGACGGTATTTATGATGAAACCTCAACAGAAGCTGTGATGGCGCACCGCGTCCGCGGGTTTCTCCGTTCGACGCCGGTTTTGTTACTCACAGCAACGCCGATGCAGAACTCCCTCGTCGAACTCTGGGGCCTCGTCCAATACGTAGAGCCAACCGGCACACTTCTAGGGGACATTGTGACGTTTCGCGAAGTGTTCTGCTCCGAGGACGATCGATCACTGGTTCCAGGCCAAGAGCATGAACTCAAACGACGCCTGGCGATGATCCAAAGAAGGACTCTGCGCCGTCAGGCCCAGGAATTCCTCGACCGCCCTTTTACACAAAGGCGCTGCCGATTATACGAGTACGCGATGAGTGATGCTGAGCGGTCGCTCTATGATGACGTGACCGAGTACCTGCTCGAACCGTCCATCTATGCCTTTTCCGGCCGACAACGAAGGCTTCTATTGATCGGTTTCCACCGGCGAATGGCGTCTTCGATTAAAGCTCTAGCCGCGAGTCTTGAGAACGTCGCCACCCGCCTCCGTCACTTGCAAGCGGGTTCACGCCCTGACGATACGGTTGTTGAGCTTCTCGAGGACCTTGAGGACGAAGAGGAGGTCGGCGAACTCTTGGAAGAGTCGGCACCACGGATCGATCGTGCGACTCTTGCTGCTGAGCTTTCACGTGTCGAGGGTTTTGCTGCCCGGGCGCGATCGCTTCCAAAGGATGCCAAGGCGCGCTCATTTCAAGACGCCATCAAAGTGATTCTCGATCTGGGGCGGGACGGTCGGGGAAGCGGTAAGGCCGTCGTCTTTACCGAGTCGATCACTACCCAGGAATACATAAGGCACCTGCTTCTCGACCTCGGTCTGGGCGAAGACGACGTCACTCTGTTCCGCGGCGTCAATAATCATGCGCGCGCACAGCAAGCGCTCGCCCGATGGCAAGAGGAGGAAGGATCTCGCTTTCCGCCGGGAACCAGGCCGAGTCGAGAGGTAAGCATGCGCCTTGCCCTTGTACACGAGTTCCGGACGCGTTCAAAAGTTCTCGTATGCACCGAGGCTGGCGCAAAGGGGCTGAACCTCCAATTTTGTGAGACTGTTATTAACTACGATTTGCCATGGAACCCGCAGCGCATAGAACAGCGTATTGGACGCTGTCATCGGTATAGCCAACAGCGTGATGTCACGGTGGTTAACTTTATCGCTCGGGACAATGAGGCGCATCGGTTAACCTTCGAGATATTAAGCCAAAAACTCGACCTGTTCGGTAGAGTGCTTGACGCCTCCGATCTGGTTTTGCATGAGCCGCGGACCGACGCCCCAGAACTTTTGGTATCGGCACTATCGGTTGAGTTCGAAAACGATCTTCGCAGCATCTACAGCCGCTCCCGCACGCTTGATGAGGTCACGCGCGAGATCGCAGCGCTGCGAGATAAGATTTCAGAGCGGAGAGAAGCTTTCGAGAAGGAATACGAGCGGACCTCTCAAATTATCGAATCGCGGTTCGACGAGAATGTTAGAAGGGTCTTCAAAAGGCTTAGAGAAGAGCTGCCCCAGAGCTTGGCGGATCTCGACCGGGACGTTGCTGACTTGGTGGATGGATACCTTGCCGCACGCGGCGTTAAGTATCGCCGTTCCGACGTTGCTGGTCGGGTCATTTTCGACGTAGAGCCCGGCAACAAATTACCAGCTGAGGTTGGGGACGGTCGACGATTTGCTACAGGGGATGCCAGAGCTCTGGCCGACGCCGAACCTTTAAATCTTATACATCCGCTGGTTCTGGCCGCGATCGCGCAAGCGAGGGCATGGTCAGGTGGCGGGTCAGTCAATCTTCATCTACAACAAAATTCTTCTCACACGCTCGCGGAACTAGCTGGAAAGGCCGGTATCATCCGGGTGGTGCTTGTCGACTACGCTGGGTTCGAGCCAGTTCAACGGCTCGTCGCCGCGGCAGTGATCGGCGGCACCCCGATCGACCCGTCGCTCGCCGCCGAACTGGTGCGCTTACAGGCGAGCGATAGTCCGGAACTTAGCCATCAAATGGATATGCGATGGCTCGATGACGCGGTCGAGGAAGCGGTATTTGTCGACCAGCGTCAGGTCGAACAAGGTGAGCAGCGTCACTTCGAGGAGGCGATCCGTCAGCTTGAGCGCTTCGTTGAAGACAAGATTTTGGTATGTCGCCGCGAACGTGCCAGTGTCGCTGAGAAGCTTCGGGCGGCGCGATCGCGACGCGATGAGATTGTTGGCTCGAGTGCGCGAGGTCGGGTTGACGAAGAAATCAATCGGCTCGCGACCAATGAAGAAAGTCTTGAACGCCGAATCGCAGAGTTAGAGTCTAGGGATGACGAGGTTTATAGAAAATGGCGCGACGCATATCACGACCTTCGTTATCGGGCGCCGACGGTGACGCAACTCTTCCAGACCACGTTCAGGATAGTCGCGCCGAATCCGGAGACGTCGTGCTGAGACTGCTACATACTGCCGACTGGCATCTTGGCCGCCGTTTTCCGTCGTTTCCCGAAGAGGGACAGAAAAAGTTGTCGCGTGCGCGGATGCACGTGGTTGCAACGATTCTTGACGTTGCGCGGCGCAATTCTGTGAATGCAATACTTTGCGTTGGCGATATCTTCGACGATCCCGAGCCGTCCCCTGACTTTTGGGAAGGGCTTGCGAGGACTTTTCAGGGTCGGACTGGGCCTAATCCTCCTGTGATTCTGGTCCCTGGCAACCACGATCCTCTGACATCGGAATCGGTCTGGGCTCCAGGTCATCCCTTTAGAGCACGCCTTCCCGCTTGGGTGCACATCGTCGATCGCGACGATTTCGTATTAGACATCGCACCCAATGCCGTTTTGTACGCCCGCCCGTGCCGGTCCAGGGCCGGCGAGAACGATCTGGCGATGGCGCTTCCGGTACGTGAACCGGGAGATGAGCGGCTCCGTATTGGTTGCGTGCATGGCAGCACCTTTGATGTTAGCGGACACCAGACAAATTTCCCGATTCGCCTCGATGCAGGTGTGCAGCGCGGGCTCGACTATCTTGCCATAGGTGACACGCATTCATTTCGTGATGTCGCGGAGACTCTTCCGGTACCGACTGTTTATCCTGGGGCTCCGGAGCCTACAACTTTCGACGAGGACGGCGCTGGTCGTGTTGCCATCGTCGCATTGTTTAGACGCGGGCTGCGTCCTCGGGTCGATTCCGAGTCGGTTGGCTTTTGGAAATGGACCGATGTTAGATGCCGCGACCTGACTGAGCTTCGGAATTTGTTAGCGACCCCAGATCTCGATCGGTGCGTTGTGCGGCTTCACCTCGACATGGCAGTCTCGTTAACTGAGCAGAGTGAAGTCGAACGAATCCTTCGCGAACTTCGCGGTACCGAAGCGACACACGGCCGGATCGGCATCCTCGTGGAGGACTTGACGAATCTGCGTTTACAACCACGCCCTGGTGAGGGATTTCCGGAGGACCTCCCGCCAGTCTTGAAAGACACCGTCGAGAGGATCGAAAGACTCGTCGCAGATGCGGCGGACGAGGTGGAAAGATCGAAGGCGATCCGGGCCCTGGCCCACCTCTACCGGTTGCTGCAAAGCCATGTGTGACTGGTTTGATTTATGAGACTGCATCGCCTGCACATCCAGAACTTTGCAGCGATCCAAAGCCTGGACATTCAGCTTGGTCCAGGACTCAACGTGTTGTATGGACCCAACGACCTCGGGAAATCCACAGCGGTTTCCGCCATTCGTCTCGGCCTACTGCTGCCGCATAATTCGACTCATTGCGAGCAATACGTGGGATGGACGAGTGCCGGCGATCCAATGGTCGAAATCACGTTCGAAACCGAGGCCCAACGCATTTGGCGGGTCCGAAAGCAGTTCGGTAAGAGCGGCTCCGCCTTTCTGCAGGAATCGAGGAACGGCCGGGACTTCGACGACGTCGAACGGGGAAGAAAGGTCGATGCGAAACTGAGGGAACTCCTGTGCTGGGGGATTCCAGAACCCGGCGGGGCCGGTGGGGCCAAAGGCCTTCCGACTAGTTTTCTTACAACCGTGCTGCTGTCCCCCCAGGATGACGTTAGCGCTGCCCTCGAAAGCAGCCTTGACGAAGATGCGAGCAGCAGTGCTAAGGATCGGATCGCAACCGCATTGCAGGCCATCGCCCAGGATCCGCTATTCATTACCCTGTTAAGGGAGACGCAAGCCCGGCGAGACGCGGCGTACACGGATAAGGGCGCTAAGAAGACCGCCAAGGGGAGCGTGTTTAAAGAGGCAGCGGAACGAGTAAAACAGACGAGGGAAGAGAGAGAAAAGCTCGAGCACATCGTTGCGGATTCGGAAAGCGTCGAGCGGCAATTACGCGAACTAGTGGATCGCCGAGTGCAACAGCAAGAAGCACTCGCCGAGGCGAATCGTGCGGTTCGCGACCTCGAAACATTGGCCGCGCAGACAAAATCGCTTTCGCTAGCGTCAGACCAAATCCGTTTGGCTCAGACAGAGGTTCTGCGTATTCAAAAGATCGGCAGCCAAGCGGAAGAAGCGGAGCGCGAGGTTGCGAAGCTGGTCAAAAAAAGAGATGAGGCGGAGCAGGAGGTCACCGCCGCTCGAACTCGTCAATCGGAGGCGGAGGCCGCTCTAAAAACGGCGGAAGAAGAGTACCGAGCCGAAGGATCAGACCCCAGCGTAACGGATGCCGTCGCTCGCCATCGACTCGAACTTCGAAAATCGGAGTCTAGTCGGATCGCACAAGACTCGGAACAGCGGATCGAAGCAGTATTGAATGCTCAGAAGCTCGTCGAGAATTTGGCCGGAGCGGACCGAACGCTCAACGAGGAACGACAAAAAGCCATCATCGCGCTCGAATCCGCTGCGAAAGCGACAACGAGGTCAGACGCTGCAGACGAACAGTTCCGACGATGTGACTTGCTTGAGCGTGCATTCGATGTTCTCACCGCTGAGAAGGCCGTCCGAGATGCGCAAGCCGCGCTTGAAAAAGAGCTTGCGCTGCGTGCTCGCCTGGAGAATACCGCCCGTGAGAGGGCGGCATTGGCTGAGCAGCGCTCTGCAATCAAGGTTCCGACTGCTTCCGAATTCGCGGTCATACGGAAACTGTCGAGCGAGCTCGCGGTAGCGCAAGCCGCGCTCGATGTTGGTTTTGTCGTGACGGTTAACCCAAAAGCGCGCCTGAATCTCGAAGTCCGAAAAGACGGCCAGGAGCTCAAAGCAATTCCAGCAACAGAACCGGTCGAAATTGAAGCCAACGCAGAGGTTGAGCTTTCGATCGCTGACCTTGCATCGGTGACCATCCGAGGGGGTCGCCGAGCGGCTCGAGAGAAGGTGCAGGAGTTGAAAGAACGCTGGAAAAAAGAGGCGAAGCCGCACCTGATTGCCGCAGCGGTTAAGGATATAGACCGTCTGGAATCCAAAATCGCCGAAGCTCAAGGTCTGGATGCTAACCTAAAAGCGAAGGATTTAGAAATCGACTCGCTAAAGACCCAAATCAGTGGGCTTACGGGTTCGCAAAATACACTGGGTCAAGCATCTGAACGGCTAGACGCATGTCGCATCTCACTCGGAGATACTGACGTAGAAACGCTCACCGTCGAAATCGAAATGTTGGGTCGTGACCCGATCGCGGGTTTGCGAAGTAAGCGACAACAGTTGTCAAAAGAGGCGGAGGATGCCCGCAGGGCTGTTAGCCAGGCATCAAATCACCACGCATTGGCGGAAGAGCGCACCCGGCACGCGACCTTGGCTTTAGAGGAAGCGCGGGCAGCACATGATGCGGCGATGAAGGCATTTCCGGAAGGGCTGAGCGCTGCTCTGAATACTGCGCAATCGGCAAAGGCGGCTGCTAATTCCGAAATGCAAAAAGCGACCACGGAGCTGGCAGCTGTCGAGCGCACCATTGAGCAAAGAAAGAAGCGTATCGACGAAGTATTGAGTGTCTCGCGCATAAGCGCCGAGCAGGCGAAAAGAGCCGCCGATAGTGCTCAAAGCAAGCTAACGGATACGAAAACCAGCCACGCGTCGCAGCAGGGTCGACTCCTGGAGTTGCGAAGACAATGCGACGCGGAGGATCTTCCTGCCGCTGAGGTTAACCTCTCTCAGGCCATCGAACGCCACGCTGCACTACCCGTTCCGGATCGAACCGTGGCGGATGAGGACGTTAGTATCGCCCAGCGTCAGGCCCAGATCATGAAATCAGCGCTCGAAAATACCGAGCGTGAAATTCAGCGAACACATGGCGCGCTCGAACAGGTTGGTGGTGCCGTTGCCCGTGAGCGGCTCCGGGACGCGACCGAAGCTTTCGAACTGGCCGAGCGCCAAGAGAGAGAAGTCGAGCTTGAGTACGAAGCATGGAAAGTATTGCTCGAGCAGATGAACGAGGCGGACGCGTCACAGGCCAGCAACCTAGGTCAGGCGCTTCTGCCGGCAATAGAGACGGGATTCCGAGAACTAACTCAACAACGCTACCAGACCGTTGAGCTTAACGCTCAATTGGCCACACAAGGAGTCATGGTCTCGGGTATCTTAAGGTCGACGGATTTAATATCGGTTGGTACCCGCGAACAATTGTCCACTTTGTATCGTTTGGCACTGGCGGAGTATTTGCGCAGCGTGATCGTCTTGGATGACCAGCTCGTTCAGAGTGACGCCGCTCGAATGGATTGGTTTCGCAAGTTACTGACCGAGAAGGCGCAGATCTTCCAGATCGTCGTGTTCACATGTCGGCCGGGCGACTATCTCCCTGCGAACGCCCTCGTTCCAAAGGGGAAAGCTGTTCACTCGGATACGAAAGATGGGTCGATACGAGCAATCGATTTGGGTCGAGCGCTTCGGCGACTGTAAAGGGGGGAAGCATGCTGAACCGAGGATCGCAGTGGCGGAGGTGGGAACCCCATATTCACGCGCCGGGCACGGTGATGAACAACCAGTTCAGCGGTCCGAATGCATGGCACGATTATTTGACCGCGCTCGAAAATGCCACGCCGGTCATCGAGGCCATAGCGGTCACTGACTACTATGTCACCGACACCTATGAAGAGGTCTTGCGACATAAGGTGGCGGGCCGGCTACCGGCTACCAAGCTCATCTTTCCAAATGTTGAAGTCAGGCTCGATGTTGCGACTGCGAAGGGAGGCTTCGTCAATCTCCATCTATTTGTTTGCCCGGAGGACCCTCAGCATATCGAACAGTTGCGTCGCCTGCTCTCGCGTCTGCGTTTCAACGTAATGCAAGATAGTTTCGCCTGTACGCAGCCGGATCTGATCCGCTTAGGGAAGAGGGCCGATTCAGCAATTACCGATGACCGTGCAGCGCTGGCCTACGGCGCAAATCAGTTCAAGGTAAATTTCCAGCAACTGCGCGACGTTTTTAGTGCCAGCGAATGGGCGGAGAAGAATATTCTAATCGCGGTGGCGGGTGGTGCGACCGATGGCACTTCAGGAGTCCGGGAAGCGGCGGACCAGACAATCCGCCGAGAAATCGAAGGTTTCGCTGACATCATTTTTGCCAGCAGCTCCGCACAACGAGAGTTCTGGCTGGGTCGGAGGGATCTTGGGCTGGATGAAATCCGCGCACTCTACGGGGGGCTGAAGCCATGCTTGCACGGCAGTGATGCGCACAAGCTCGAAGACGTGGCCTCCCCTTTCGGAGACCGGTTCTCCTGGATTAAGGGGGGGCTGGAGTTCGATTCGCTTCGCCAGGCATGTATCGATCCAGGCGGCCGCGCGTACGTTGGCCCTGGGCCTCCTGCGGCTGCGACGCCTTCGGAAGTGATCTCGGAACTTCGAATTCTCAATGCCCCTTGGATGACGACGCCGATCATTCCACTCAACCCTGGACTGGTCGCCATCATTGGGGCCCGTGGCTCAGGGAAAACGGCGCTTGCTGATATGATTGCGGCGGGCTGCGATTCGATTACGGATGAGGCGTGGAATTCCGAGGTATGGGCCAACCCCTCCTTCTTGGTGCGGGCCCGCCGCCTCGTCGGCGATGGCAAGGTCGAAGTGAGTTGGGCTGCCGGCGAGCCCAGCTTAAGGGCGCTCGACGGCTCGGACGCGAACGGGCCTTTCAGCTACGAGCGCGTACGTTACCTGTCGCAACAGTTCGTCGAGGAACTCTGCTCGTCGAGCGGCCTTACGGACGGCCTGCTTCGGGAAATCGAACGCGTCATCTTCGAGGCGCATCCCGAGCACGCGCTGGACGGCGCGTTGGATTTTACGGAGTTGCTCGAGCACCGGGCATCGCGCCATCGCCTCGCACGCGATCGCGAGGCGGAGGCCGTGTCGCAAATCTCAGAGCGCATCAGCACGGAACTCGAGAAGGAAAAGCTCATCGCCACGTATGAGGCACTGGTCGAGCAAAAGAATAAGCTAGTCCGTTCCTATACGGCCGACCGCGCGAAGCTCGTCTCGGCGGGCAGCGAAAAGCGGGCCCAACGCCATACCGAGCTGGCCGGTGCGGCTAATCAAGTCAGGGCGAGGCTGCGGCAGTTCGCCGGCCAGCGACAGACCTTTCTCGCCCTGCAGGACGAGGTGAAGAACATGCGGTGCAACCAGGCACCGGAGGCGCTGAGGCAAGCCCAGGCGCGGCATACGCATAGTGGCATGTCGGCGGAGCAGTGGGCTGCGTTCCTCTTGGATTACAAGGGGCCTGTTGATAGCAATCTGGCCGACTACGTCGAATGGGTCGACGGCCAGATCGCCGGACTCAAGGGGACCGCCCCGGCGCCTGGCGATCCCGACACGCCGTACTTTCCGGACGACACCGACCTTAGCACGCTATCACAGGCCGCGCTTGAAGCGGAGATGGCACGGCTCGAAAAACTGGTCAGCGCCGACAAGGAGACGCAACGCCGATACACCGCGCTTTCTGGTAATATCGCGACGGAGACCGCGGCCCTGCAAGCGCTGACGGCGAAGCTGAAAGACGCCAAGGGCGCCAAGGATCGGGCACGCGAGTTGCAAACTGAGCGTGAGGCGGCCTATGGCAGGGCCTTCGATGCGCTTGTCGCCGAGCAATCGGTTCTGGAGGAGCTCTACGCACCGCTGATGGCGCGGCTTGCCGCCTCCTCCGGCACGCTGAAGAAGCTATCCTTCTCCGTAGCCCGCGTCGCCAATGTGGAGCAGTGGGCGTCCGAGGCCGAAGAGGGCCTGATCGACCTCAGGAAGGTCGGCGCATTCAGGGGCAAGGGCACGCTGCTCCAGAAGGCGAACGAGGTACTGAAGGGAGCATGGGAGACGGGAGATTCGGCCGCTGTTATTGAAGCTATGGCGGAGTTCCGGCGACTCTATCAAAAGGACCTGCTAGACCATTCCCCGGTCGCGCACACAGATCAGGTGGAATTTCGTGCCTGGTCGAAGCGGTTCGCCCAATGGCTTTTCAGCACCGATCACGTCGCGATCCGGTACGGCATCGACTATGACGGCGTGGACATTCGCAAGCTGTCGCCGGGGACGCGTGGCATCGTGCTTCTGCTCCTCTATCTAGCGTTGGACGACAGCGACAATAGGCCCCTGGTGATTGACCAACCTGAGGAGAATCTGGATCCCAAGTCAGTTTTCGATGAACTGGTCGGCCTCTTCATCGAGGCAAAGTCGCATCGTCAAGTGATCATGGTCACCCACAACGCGAACCTTGTGATCAACACCGACGCGGATCAAATAATCATCGCCGAAGCCGGACCGCATCCTCACGGTGCGTTACCGCCGATCACCTATCGGTCTGGTGGCCTCGAAAACGCTGAGATCAGGAAGGCGGTTTGTGACATTCTCGAGGGCGGTGTAGGCGCTTTTCAGGAGCGCGCGCGCAGATTGCGTGTGAGGTTGGAACGATGAGTAGAGTGACGCAGCAGCGGATTTGATCCTGTTGGTTTGTAAGCTTGATAAGCCTCAAGTGCCCGTACATTCTGCCTCCTGTAATGGACGCCGATGCTAGCGCGGCTTACAAAGCTCTCAAGAAAATTGACGCATCGAACGATCCGGATCTCCGTCGACAGCGTGGCCGGGAATTCGAGAAGGTTCTTCAGAAGGTGCTTGAATCGGAAGGTCTCCAGCCGCGCATCCGCATACGTAGTAGTGGGGAAGAAATCGATGGCTCGTTTGTTCTCGGATTCGGCACATTTTTGTTGGAGGCGAAATGGCACGCTTCTCCTTTGCCTGCGTCCCAAATCTATGCATTTAAAGGTAAGGTCGATGGAAAGCTGATCGGCACGATCGGGATTTTCATTTCCATCTCGGGTTATTCCGATGAAGCCGTTGATGCCTTATCCTGGGGTAAGGCGCTGAACGTTATCCTTTTCGACGGCGATGATTTCGAAGCGGCGCTGGACGAAGGATTCCAAAAAGTGCTATTAGCAAAACTGCGCCATGCGGCTGAAGAAGGGTTGGTCTACTTCTCGTATCGATCTACTCAGATCTACGGAGGTGCCGCTCCTAATCAACAGTTTCTGGCCTCTGAGCACCAAGTGGCGACTGAGGCCGTCGCCGTCAGCTCTCCAGAGGACATTGTGATCATTTCCGAGGGGCAAAGTGATAAGTCCGTTTTGACGGAGCTCGCCGGCAGGATCTTGAAAGCGAGGCAACTTGTCCGGCGGATTGCGGTAATTCCAGCGATGGGTAAGCGAGGAATTCCACTATTGGCCAACGCCCTACGCGAGCTTTGGTCGAGGGCGAAGTTTATTTTGGTAGCGGATTCCGACGGAGACCTTGAAGGGACCGAGCGCCTGTTGATGGAAGGTCTCGATGAGCCAGTGTATCGGGTGATTGTGGTCGATCCTGTGATTGAGAGATGGATTTTTCCTGAGGAGCCGGATCCTCGTGATTACGCACGAATTCGAAGCAGAAGTGAGAGGCGTTCGCTTCTCGAACTGACGAGAAACGCTGCAGAGGCGATCAACATCGATGAACTACAAAGGCGAGACCCTTCGTTTGCACAATTCGTTGAGGCGATCACGTCTTGAAATCGCTTCTTGTTTGCCTCAGAATGTGAACGATCGTTTGAGTGAGTTTTTTTGGAAATGGGAAATGTCGTCCAAACGAATCGGTTCACGGTCCATGATCAGAAAGAGCGATTTCAGCTCTTTATCTCTGAGCATACCGACGGCTACTTTTACGGTACGCTGGTGTATCACGAGAAGTCGGGAGATTTTTCTGCCGGAACGCGAGAAATGGCTTTTAAACACCAAAATTTCGCGGGCAATTCCGAGCAAGATGTGTTGCAGAGGTGCAAGGAATGGATCGATCAGAATCTTGGAAGTGGATACAGTGTTACCTCGTCAACGGGACAGTCGGCCGAATCGATTTTTCGATAAGGCACATTGCCCCAGTTGAAAGACGAGCTTTGCTTTCCGCAGGCCACCAATCACCGATTGCTATCCATGATCTCGGCTTCGTTTCTCGAGATAATCTAATCCATTGCAGGTTTGGACTGAAGTAACATCGCAACGTCCAGTTGCCTGCGCGCAAGCCGCTCTGCTTAGCTCGCGCTGAGCTCTCAATCGCCTCTTTTCTAGCTAGTCCTCTCCATCAAGCCGGCGGAAAAAGACGTCGTGATCACCTCAAAAACGTCAACCGATCCTTCTGATACTCCACAACATCCTTCAACCTACGCCGTTGCGATTCGGCCAGCGGCAACTCAACCGCAGATATAAGTGGCACCCAAGAAGCTTCCTTGGATTCATCGTCAATTTTTAGCTCGCCGGATTCGGTTTCCGCGGCATATACGAACGTGAATTCCTGCCGGACTTCGCCGTCGCTATAGGCGATCAAGATGTGGGGATCCGTGTATGTGCCTATTAGACCTGTAATTCGAATCTGAAGTCCGGTCTCCTCAAGTACTTCCCTGACAGCGCAATGAGTTAGCGATTCTCCGAAATCCAATGTGCCGCCCGGCATTGTCCATTTATCGTTGTCCTTTCTGTGCAACAGCAAAAGCTCGCCGGCTGAATTGAACAAGGCCACAGCAGTTGCTGGGCGAATTGAGTTCGGTTTCGGGGCTTCTGGGTCGTAAAAATAGTCGCGTCGTGACATCACTAGCGTTTTTCTTCTTTGATTGGTTCTCGGTACCATGTCTCGACTTCAGGAGTGGTATCCACGGGCACCTTATCGTTTCCGGGCGGGACTTTAATGAATAATATCTCTGTGCCTGGCGCGGATTTTTGAGCATAGGCGACGCCCGGTTCGATCACATAGAAATCGCCCTTTCCAAAGACGTGTTCGGCTCTGGTGGCCAAGTCAAGATACGCGGTTAGTCCAGCGGTTACATACTGAAATTCGAAAGCTTGTTTATGCCTATGTGGCGCTTCTGGCGTGGTGTCGTCGACGTAACGCGTGATACCTATCTCAATCAAGGAACTAGGAACATGCTCTAGCGTCTGGGGCTTTTTTAAATCTCCGACTAGATACTGTCTGGTAACGTTCTGGAGAGCTTTATCGATTTCTTGTTCGCTGATTTTCGTTATTTTCGGCATAAATTTTCTACTCCGAATCCATGCAATGGCGTTACAGAAACATGAGGGCATTTCTAGGGGAAAGTCGTCCGTTAAGAAGCTCTTGAGCGATTGCGGCGTCTTGGGTATAGCCGGCCGCGATTGCTTCCGAATGAACTGCGCGCGCTAACTCCTTGCAGTCTTGGCTCCCAGAAATTCGCATAAGACGGCATCGAGATAGCCCGACCTGTATTTCTCCCCACCAGTGCTTGGGGTGGGTGTTCCTATAGTGAGCTTCAGCTTGCTCGAGCAAAATCTTCGCGTCGTCGAAGCGGTTCCGATCCAAAGCCAGCTCCGCTAATCCGAGATGCAGATTGCCGAGCCAGCCGGGTATGAAGGTCGCCCGCGCCAACTCGATAGCTCGGTCAAAGTGCTCGGAAGCAGCAGCATAATTTTTCCTCTGTCGCTCCAGATCGCCAAGACAACCGAGAACATAGATGCGCTGTCGAGTTCCTCGGCCGCGGCCTGCCAATCTCAGCGCTTCCAGCAACACGTCTCGGGCGAAACTGAGATGACCACGATTTCGAAGAAAGTCTCCGTATTTCCGCAGAGACCTGGTGAGAATGTAGTGGTCTCTTTGCTGCTTGGCGTACTCTATCGCGCGTACTAAAAATCGCCGCGCTTCTTGATAATGCCCGC